>QWCN01000109.1_pt1 | contig 125540 bp, 114 predicted proteins | sample 1972711 | NCBI WGS metagenome assembly QWCN01 (sample SAMN09866707, study PRJNA288562) | Human gut metagenome isolate term1_stool, whole genome shotgun sequencing... | isolation source: gut | host: Homo sapiens | place: USA: California | reverse complement strand
ATCATTTCAATAGATTAAATTTAATTAATTTTCTTATTTCAAAACGCAACAGTAAAATTTTTTACACTTTCTGTTGCTTTTTCAATTTAGATTAACATATTTTTTTATAATTGTTTTCAAAATTAAAAAGATGCTTATATAAATTCAATAAGCACCTTTATAAATTTATTTAATTCTTTCATCACCATGGAAGAATAAAGCAACAGTTCCTGGACCAGTATGAGATGCAATTACAGTGCCAATATCAAAAATTTTAATTTCTTTAACATTTGGAAATCTTTTTAAAATTTCTTGTTTGCACATTTCTGCATCTGCTAAGCAATTTGAATTACTAATAAATACTTTACCATTATAATTTAAACCATTTTCTGCATGAGCTTCCATTTCATCAACAATGCTTTTTATAGCTTTCTTTTTACCTATAACTTTGCTATAAGCAATAATTCTACCAGCATAATTTAATCTCATTAATGGACATAAATGTAATATTGAACCAACTGTTGCAGCAGGTCCTGATACTCTACCGCCTCTTTTTAAATATTTTAAATCTGTTGAATAAAATTGATGTTGTATTTTTGTTTTATTTTCTTCAATCCAACTAACTATTTCTTTAATATCTTTTCCTTCTTGCATCAAATCATATGCATCATCAACTAACATTCCATATCCAGAAGAAGAACAAACTGAATCAATAACAATTAAATCTTGATTAGGGAATTCTTTTCTTACAGTTTCTGCTGCCAAATATGCTTGATTAACTGATTGAGTCATTCCTGAGCCAAATGCAATATGTAAAACATTATGTCCTTGTTTTAATAAATTTCTGAAATATTCTTCATATTGAAATTCATTAACTTGAGATGTGCTTGGAAGCTTACCTTCTTTTAAAAATTGATAAAATTTATTTAATGAATTAGGATCTTTACCCATATCATCAATATGAGGCTCTCCATCAATTAAATAATAATAATTAATAATGCTTATGTTTTTTTCATTCACATAAGAATAAGACAAATCAACAGGTGATTCGCATGATAACAAATATTTTTCCATATAATCTCCTTATTAACCTCTCATTAATTAGTTTATCAAACAATTTAAATTTTTCAACAACCTAATCATATATCTAGTAATTTATATAAACAGCATTAATGAAAATAAAGCCACTAACAAAGTTGGAATAGAAATAATTCCTCCATATTTTATAAAATCTAAGAATGTATATTTTATATCATACTTTTTTATTAAAGATGTAAACATAATTCCTGCTAGTGCTCCAATAGGAGTTAAAAATGCTCCTAAATTAGATCCAATTATAGTAGAATATGTTGCTTTTAAATCACCATTATTAATAATTGATGCATAAAAAACACTCATAGGAATATTATTCATAACATTACACATTAAGAATGAACTAATTCCATAATTAATGATTTCGTTACCTTTATTAAGATAATTAGAAATAATTGATGGAATACCTTGTTTATTTAACGCTAATGATATTACAAACATAGATATCATAAATGGTATCAATTCATATGGCAATCTTTTAAAAATCTCTAAATATTTATCAAATTTGATTCTTTTTACAATAAAATAAATTAATGATATTATTAATAAGCTTATTGCACTTATTAAACTTATTAAATACATTTCTATATGCAAATATGAAGAAACAATTAAAAAAACTAAACATATTGTTAAATGTATTAATCCTATAATTATTAAAGTTTTATTATATCCAACATCTTCTATTTCTTTAGATAAAATTTTATTATTCAATTTATTTTTAAATATTAAAATTAAAATAATAAATTCCAACAAACCACTTAAAATAGTTGGAAAAACCATTATTTTAAAATATGAAATAAAGTCAATTCCTTGCGAAGTAGCCAAATAAATATTAGTAGGATTACCAATAATAAACATCATTGAATAAGTATTACTTGAAATAAAAATTCCTACTAAATAAGGTAATGGATTAATTTTAGCGGTTTTACAAAAATAACAAATAAAAGGTGTAAAAGTTAAAATAATAATATCATTAGAGGTAAAAATAGTTAAAATTGCTACAAGAAAATAAATGTTTATAAATAGAATTAACTGATTATTATTCACTTTAGATAATACTTTTATAGCAATTAATTTAAAAAATCCTACCTCATCAAGAAAAATAGAAATAAATGTCATAGAAAAAAATAATAATAAAATTTTCAATGGATTAATTGAAGAATTATTAATAAATTCATTCTTTATATCATTTAAATCAACTTGATGAAAACAAATTAATAAAAGTGCTCCAATCAAGCAAATAATCCAATATAAACTTATCTTAAAATTTTTTATCTTTATTGAAGGATAAAATATTATTGATAAAATCATTAAAAAACAAGTAATAACACTAATAACAATACACATAAACAAAAATTCAGCTTATTCAGCTGAATCAACTTCTTTAAACCAATCTTCTTTTTTTAAATTAATAAATTCAAGTGCTCTTTCGATTAATTGGTTTTCTTTTTCCATTCTTAAACTGGAAAAATTAGTTTTCTTTTTATCCATTACATTTAAAATATGTTCATATAAATCATAACTAGAATCAACTAAACTAGATACTAATAAAGCTGTTTTAATAGAGCCATAATTATTATAATTTACTGCTATTTTTCTATAAGATTTTTCTTCTTTATAAAATTCTTCACCAACTTTTTCATAATTATCATTCATTAATTTAAAATAATATTTATTAGATAATAAAATGCCTATATCTTCATCTGTTAAATAATCATCATTATCTAAACCTATTTGAATCATTTCTTTAGCTTTTTCTTCATCTTTATTTAATAAATAATAATAATTATATATGCTTGCTCTACTAATTAATGGGTTAGAATAATCAACATCTTCAAAAAATAAAAGTTCACCTCTACCAGTAATTAAAGCATTTTCTTCTAATAAAATTTTATGGTATTGTTCTTTAAATTTATAATGATGAACTAATCTTAAAACAAATCCATCAAACAAATCATCATTTAAAAAAGGTGCTAAATTAAAAATTAAGATAATTAACATAACTGTAGCCATTATATATTCAATATAAATTAACATTCTTAAGCCAATTTCTTGAACTAACAAATGAGAACCTAAAATCATTAAAGCAGTAATAATACTAGAAAAAATACTTCCTCCTAATAAATATAAACTTAAACATGATTTATTACTTTTTGGAGCCATAAGTGTTTTTCCACCATAATTTTCAAATTTAGTAAATTTAAAAGAAGTTTTATTATCTTTATTTTTAATAAAAGTAAAGCCAAATAAATTAATATAAATTAAATTATATCCTGCTATTTTACCAAAAATCAATTTTCCTAATTCATACAAAATTGTGCCTAAAATATAACCACAAATTATAGCCAAAATTGCATATCCATAAGGTTCTTTCCCAAAAGCATTTCCTGCATCAGAAAATATTGCTTGCCCCATAAAATATGACAATATCAATACTACAATCCACACATATAAAGATTGATTACGATATTTATTAACATTTTTGTTTTCTTCCATAAGTAAGCCTCCAAAGAGTCAACAATTAAGTAAATTATGTGACCCATGCATCTAATTTACTACTTACGTATTAATAATATACACTATTTTTATTATCTTTTAAATACTATTTATTAATACAATCTTCTTTAAATTTAAATTTCATAACAAAAATAATGATAATTCCTATTAATTGAATTCCTCCCAATAACAAATAAAAATTATTAATACCTAATAAAGAATAAATTTTTGTACCAAATAAAGTCATTAAACCATTAACTAATGATAAAGCTATCGTTAATAAAGTAATTGCTTTAGTAATTAATTTATTAGAAACAATTTTTCTTAAAATTAATATATGAACTGATAAAAATCCACCCCAGCCAATTCCTCTTAAACAAGCAAAACTAATTAGAAATGGCAAAGGTAAATCTAAACCTAACAATAATGATCTTAAACATAAAATACTAACTGATATTTTTAAAAACATAACATAATATTTTTCTTTTAAAAATTTAGTAGACAATATTAAAACAATAATTTCTAATAAGACTTCACTAGCGAATACTAAAGAATATTGATATTCTTGAATATTTGCTTCTAATAAACGACTAAATAAATATGAATCTGCTACATTACTACACCCAATAATTAAAACATACGCGATAAAATATAAAATAAATGTTTTATTAGAAATAGTTTCTAAAAAAGTAACTTTTTTCTTTTCTTCACTTGTAACATTTTCAAAAGGTTTAATAAAAAACCATAAAATTAAACAAATAAGATTTAAAATTAACGCAATTAAAAAGACATAAACATAATTATTTTTAAATAACGAAATTAAACCTGCTCCTACAATTAAAGCAAACAAATATCCACATGAACCCATATATCTAATTGATTGATATGGCACATTTTCTTCTTTAGAATAAGTCGAGCCAATTCCATCTTGCATACTAAAACATGGTGAATTAAATAAACCAAATAAAATTGTCGATATTAATAAAGAAATAAAATTATTATCAATAGTTATAAATAGCAACATTGTAGCACTTTCTAATGAAATGATAATTTTTATTAATAATAAATTCTTCTTTAAATTTTTAGAAAAAAATCCCCATATAAAATTACCAATTAAAGCACAAAAAGGAATTACACCTAATAAAACACCATATTCAAAAGAAAATCTATCTATTTTAGAAGCAAAAAACATGCTTAAATATCCACTGAAAAGAGCATCAGCAAAAAATTTAATAAAATAAATAATTTTTAAATAATTACTTTGTTTTTTCATGTTTTTTCAAAATACAATTAATAATAACATCACTTACTTTGTATATAATCATCGAAATTACCACCACTACTACAAGTGTTATCCAATTTTTAGTATTTAATTCACTAAAATGAAGTCCAGAAACGCTTTCTCCAAATAAAGCAAAATAAATACTAGAAAAAATAATCATTAATAAATACACACCTATTCTATACCAATTAAAAGGTAAACATTTGTCAAATAAAACTAATAATCCGGTAATCGATAAAGCAAAAGATGCCATTGTAACCATAATTGGAGTAGAATTAATTTCAAAATAAGCAAAATGCCTTTGTAAAACTAGCATGGTACTTACTGAAAAAATTAAAGCTATACCACCAGGAATTGATTTAGTTAAAACATTTTCTAAAAAATTACCTTTAACCAAATTTTTATTTGGTTGTAAAGCTAAAGCAAAAGAAGGAATACCAATAACAGCAAATTCTAATACATAAAAGCTACTTGGTGCAAATGGATCAGGTCTCCAAGTGATAAGACAAACTAAAGCCATTACAATTGCATATATTGTTTTCATTAAAAATAATGTAGCGGATTGTTGAATATTATTAATAACTCTTCTACCTTCTTCAACTACTTTTGGCATTGAAGCAAAATTAGAATCCATTAAAACTAAATGTGCTGAATTTCTCGCAGCTTCTGAACCCGAAGCAATAGCAATTGAACAATTAGCTTGTTTCATTGCTAAAATATCATTGACTCCATCACCAGTCATAGCAACTGTTTTTCCACTTTGTTTCAATGATTTAATTAAAATAGCTTTTTGTTCAGGAGATACTCGGCCAAAAATAGTATATTCAGTACATATTTTTTGTACTTCTTCATCACTTAAATCATCTAAAGAAATATAATTATCTGCATTTTTTACTCCTACTTTTTTTGCAATTTGAGAAACAGTAAGAGGATTATCTCCAGAAATAATTTTTATATCAACATCATTATCATTGAACCATTTAATAGTATCATAAGCTTCTTCTCTAATATGATCAATTAAAACAAATAAACAAATTGGCTCAACTGGTTCATTTTTTCTAAAATCACTTAATGGTGTTTCACTTTTAGCAAGTAAAAGCACTCTGCAACCACTTTTGGTATATTCTTCAACTTGATCAAGAATATTCTTATCTTCAATAATAAATTCTGGCGCTCCTAAAATTAATGTTCCAACATTTTCAAATTCTACTGCTGATAATTTTCTAGTACTAGAAAATGGTAATTTATTTATTACTTTAAATTTATTAACTGCTTTATATTTTTTACTTAATGCAATAGAAGTAACATTTTGATCTTCAAAACAAGATAAAAAATCACCCATTATTTCTTCAATATTATATTTAGTTTCTTTTAAAGGAATAACTTTTTCTAAAATCATTTCTCCATCAGTAATAGTACCTGTTTTATCTAAACACAAAGTATCACATCTTGCTAAAGATTCAATCGCATAAGAATCATTAACTAAAGTTTTTTTCTTCGCTAAATTAATTACTGAAACTGTTAAAGTTGTAGAAATTAATAAAAATAATCCTGATGGAATCATCGCTACTAAAGAACCAAATGTAACTTCTAATACTCTAATAATTGAATCAATAGTAAAATAATTTTTGATAAATGAAGCTATCCCAATAGGTAAAATAATTGCCGAAATTAATTTAATAATTCTATTTAATGAAGTTAATAAAATAGATCTAGCTTTTTTTACTTTTCGAGCTTTATTTTGTAATTGAGCAATATAATTATGTTCGCCAATTCTATCACATCTACAAATACAAGCTCCAGAAACAATATAAGAACCTGCAAGTAAATAATCATCTGTTTCTTTTTTTATTGGTAAAGATTCACCAGTTAATAAAGCTTCATTAACTTCTACACTACCTTTAATAATATAACTATCTGCTGGTATTTCATTACCTGCTTTAAGACAATAAACATCATCAAGTACCATTTTATCATTAGGTATACGATATGGATTTCCATCTCTAATAACTTTTACTTGACTAACATTAATTAAAGATAGTTTATCAATAACTTTTTTTGCTCTTATTTCTTGAGTTATACCAATAATTGTATTAGCTAGAACAATCAATAAGAAAAAACAATTTTTATATGAACCAATCGATAATAAAACAATTCCAATAGAAAATAATAAAATATTAAAAAAAGTAAAAACATTTTCTAAGAAAATTTGTAAATAAGTCTTAGATAATGTCTTTGCTTGTTTATTGAATAAATTGTTAATTTGTCTTTCTTCAACTTGTAAAGAATTTAATCCTTCTTGATAAGTTGGATTATATCTAATCGCTTTATCAAATAAATCAACTTTTTTATTTCTTTTCCCTTTTTTTGCTAAAATAAGCTTTGGAATTTCTATTGTTTTAGAAAAAATTGATTTTTCTTCAATTTCTTCATCATCATCTTCTAAATTTATTTTTGAATATTTTTCTTTATCATTTTCTTTCTTAGCCATGTTCTCACCCAAAATTCTATTATATATATAATATAATAAAATTTATAAAAATAATACTAAGAATGTGAAAATTATAACATCTTATTTAAACCATCTTTAACCTGGTCTTTTTTTACAGCTTTGATAATTTTTTCTTCTTTTTCTTTTGAAACAGTTTTACCTGCTAATTTAGCCACATCTTGAATTAATTTTCTTAGATTTCTTTCATTATTCATGTCTTTACCTTGTATAGATTTTGCTAAATTAATAATATCTTCTCTTTTAACATTGGTTTTTTCTTCGACTTTATCAAATATTTTTTCATCCATAACTATCACCAAGATAGTATATGAGCCTAGAAACAAAATGTTATTCTTTTTTTAATTCTCTTGTCATTAATTTATAAGCAATTTCACTTGGTTTTTTATCTTCATATAAAACTTGATAAACTGCTTCTATGATTGGCATTTCAATATTTTTTTCTTTAGCTAATTCATGAATAATTTTTGCAGTTCTTATTCCTTCCACTGTTTTAGTATTAGTTTGTAAAAAATGTTTACTACTATCATCTTTACCTATTTCAAGTCCAGCTTGGAAATTTCTTGAATGAATAGAATTACATGTAACAATTAAATCACCTACACCAGTTAAACCCATAAATGTAGATTCTTTACCACCTTCACTTACACCATATCTAATCATTTCTACTAAACCTCTAGTAACTAAAGCAGCTTTAGCATTATCACCCATACCAATACCAATTAACATACCAGAAGCAATCGCAATCGCATTTTTTATTGCTACACCTAATTCTGCTCCAATTTCATCAGTTTGAACATACACCCTAAAATATTTATTAGAGAATATTTTTTGAATAAATTTTGCTTCTTCTTCATCTAAACATGTTGAAGTTATACAAGTTAACATTCTTAAAATTACTTCTTCAGCATGACCTGGACCAATTAAAGAAACTACTTCATATCTATATTCACTAGGTATAACATCTCTAACAACTTCAGACATTCTTTTTAAAGTAACTGGATCAAAACCTTTTGCTACTGAAACAATATGTATTTTTTTATCTAATAAAGGTAAAACTAAATTTAAAACATTTCTATAAGCATTACTTGGTACTGCGACAATAACTAATTCAGTTTCTTTTAATGCTTCTTTTAAATCAGTAGTAGCGGTTATTAAATTAGGTAAAATTACTTCATCACCAAAATATTTACTATTTTTATGATTAATATTTATATCATTAACTTCATTATTATCAATACCATATATAGTAACGTTATTACCATTATCAGCAAGAACTTGACCTAAAGCAGTACCCCAAGTTCCTGAACCAAGGACTGTACATCTCATTTTATTTTCTCTCCCTACAAATAATCTTTATTGGTGTTCCTTCAAAATCAAATGAAGATCTTAATCTATTTTCTAAATATCTTTGATAAGAAAAATGCATATATGAAGGATCATTACAAAATAATACAAATGTTGGTGGTTTAATTGCCACTTGATTAGCAAAATATATTTTTAATCTTCCACCATTAAATGATGGTGTAGGATTTATAATTTGTGCATCTTCAATAATATCATTTAATACTGAAGTGGATACCCTTCTTTGATAAGAATCATAAGCTTTAACAATCTCTGGTAATAAAGTATTAATTCTTGATTTATTTTTAGCAGAAAGGAAAACAATACTAGCAAAATCTAAAAATTTAAATTCATCTCTTATTTTTTTAGTAAATTCTACCATTGCTGTTTCACTTTTCTTGACTAAATCCCATTTATTAACCACAATTACCATAGCTTTATTAGCTTCATAAGCAAAACCTGCAACATGTTTATCTTGTTGTTGAATACCTTCTTCAGCATCAATAACACTAACAACAACATCACTTCTTTCAATAGCAGCTAAAGCTCTAATTGCAGCATATTTATCCACAGCTTCAAATATCTTTCCTCTTTTCTTTAAACCTGCTGTATCAATAACAACAAAATCTTGTTCGTCTTTACTAAAAGGTGTATCAATAGCGTCTCTAGTAGTACCTTCTATATTAGAAACAATAACTCTATCTTGATTTAATAAAGCATTAGTTAAAGAAGATTTACCAACATTAGGTCTTCCAATAATGGAAAAACTAATTGCATTTTGATATTCAACATCTTCTTTTTCTGGTAATAAATGAATTATTTTATCTAAAACATCACCAACACCAATACCATGGGTGGAAGATAAAGCAATAGGATCACCTAAACCTAAAGAATAAAAATCATTAATTAAATCAATTCGAGAAATATCATCAATTTTATTAACTGCTATGACAACTTTCTTTTTAGCTTTTCTTAACATTTTAGCCACTAATAAATCATCATTAGTAACTCCTAATAATCCATCAGTAACAAATAAAACAACATCAGCTTCATCAATAGCGATTTCCACTTGCGCTCTAATTTGTACTTGAAATGGAGCATTATTAATTTCCACTCCACCAGTATCAATTACAGTAAATTCTTTAGTTAACCATTCACCTTTACCATATAATCTATCTCTAGTAACTCCAGCTTCATCATTAACAATAGCTTTTCTTGAGCCAATTATACGATTAAAAACAGTTGATTTACCAACATTAGGTGAACCAACAATAGCCACTATTCCTCTACTCATTAATTTCACCAACTTTCTTATTAATAATATTTAAAACTTCATTTACTACTTCTTCAATACTCATATTTGAAGTATCTAATTCTATCGCATCACTAGCTTTTTTTAAAGGAGCAAAATCACGATGAGAATCAATATAATCTCTTTTCTTTAATTCTGCTAAAACAGATTCATAAGAACAATCTATCTTTTTTTCTATATTTTCTAAATATCTTCTTTTAGCTCTAGTTTCTACATTAGCAATTTGGAAAATTTTTACATCAGCATTAGGTAAAACATAAGAACCAATATCTCTTCCATCCATAACAACAGATGTATTATTAGCCATTTTTCTTTGTTGTTCAACTAAAAATAATCTTACATTTTTATAAGAAGCAATATAAGAAACGTTATCATTTACTAATGGACTTCTAATTAAATCTGTAACATTTTCTTTATTCAAAAAAACAGTATGATTTTTACCTAAACCCACTTCAATATTATCTAAAACTTTTTCTACTGCTTTTTCATCTTTACAATCAATATTATTACTTAAACAATAATATGTTACCGCTCTATACATTGCACCTGTATCAATATATGTAAAATTAATTCTTTTAGCTACCATTTGAGCAATAGTTGACTTTCCTGCAGCAGCTGGACCATCAATAGCAATACTTATATTTCTCATAAACAAAACCTCTATAAAACTCTAACTAAAACTACAACTAATAAAAAAATTAAAGCTAAAACGACCAAAGCAAAAATACTATATTTACCTATTTTTTTCCACATAGCTTTTGATTTTGCTTTCTTTTCTAACTTAATCTTATCTTTTAATTCTTTTTGCTCAATAATCATCGTGTATTCATCATGAGCTTCAATAATTTCATCCATAGTCATTGTTAAAGTATTCTTAATAACTGGCTTATCAGTAGTCTCAACCACTACCTCTTTTTCTTCTTTAGGAGCTTCTTCTTTAACTTGAGAAGCAATCTCTTCACGATAAGCTTTAAATTTTTCTTCTCTAGACTCCATTAAAAATCACCTCGTTATGTTCTTATTTTACTAGAAAAAACCATTTTATCATAGCACTTTTAAAGAATAAACCACACAAAAAATTAAAAAAACTTAAATACTTTGCTTAAATTTGCATTTCTTTAAGTTTTTTAACATTAATCAACATCAAAATAATTTCTAATAAAATTTTTAATTCTATTAACTATCGATAAATTTCCACATAGATAATCATAAAATTGCCTTTTCAAATCATCAGGAATATCTATTGGTTTAGAAATATAACGAATTCTATTATTTTTTCTCATTAATATCCTCTTTTATGGTTCAATAAAACCTATTGCAAAACCACAATCATCATCTACTGAACCCAAATCTTCATTATAATCAACAAGAGAAAATTTTGCTTGATAATGACTTTCAGTATAAACTGGATACTCAATATATTCAAAATTATTCTTTACTCCTCTTGTTCTCATTTTTGTTGCATTATTAATATCCACTAAAATAATATCATAATCATGAAACTTTAAAGATTTAACTGTCCCATCAGAATACGCTAACCAAAAGCCGTACACTTTTAAAACATCACCACTACCAGGAGTACATGGAGTCATAATATAATAATCACTATTAGTACTATGTCCATATCTTAATAAATATTGATTAACAAATGCTTTATCAATATTAATACAACCTGTTCCTTCGTAAATTCTTGGTTCATTATGTCTACCATAATATCCTACTAAATTACTCGTATTTGCTCCAAGTAAAGCATATACAGCTGCTGGATTACCTTTTAATTCAGGATATTTTTCAAGTAATAAAGCAGTACAACCAGAAACAACAGCAGTAGAAATTGATGTTCCTGTGTATGAACCACTAAATCCTGGAATATCGACATCTATTCCAATTGCTGTCATATTTGGTTTAGTTGGACCTTCTACTGTTACCCATGAAGATTCTCCTGTTGGATTAAACATATCATTACAATCTCCGATAGTGAAAACGTTATAACCCAATCCAGGATTAGCTATATATCCTGTACCTTCACCATCATCACCACCATCGTTTCCTGCTGCAGCAAAAACTATTAATTTATATTGCCTAATAATATAATCAAAATATGCTGAATCAGAATTATATTTTCCATTTACAGTTCCTGAGCCAATGCTAGCATTAACAATATCTACTCTATTGTCTAATAACCAATCAAATTCTTCCTCGAAACCAAGAATTGCTTGTAAACTATATAAGCTACAATCAGGAGCAATACCTTCATTACCGCCTATAATTGATCCCATATGAGTAGGATGTTCTTGAACATTTTTAATTCCTAATAATTCTGATTTAATTGTAATGTTTTTCCCTTCAAAAACTTCATTATTTTCATCAATAACACCAACATCTAAAACACCAACTTTGACTCCTTTACCAGTGTAGCCAAGATCATCAGTAATATAATTAATACCTAAAGTATCTTTAACCCCATAAAGTTTTTCTTTTGTTGTACGCTTAGCAGGATATTTGATATTTATTTCATCAATATAATCTTTTTTTGCTAATGTCTCAATCGGAGACACACTAGACATACTTAAATCTTTTGTTTTTAGTGTGAAATTAAAAAAAGGAGTATATTTTGATACATAAATATTTTTCATATTTATTGTATCAATTTTTTTCATTAATTCATTATTTTTAGTAGAAAAATATTTTTTACTTTTTTCATAAAACTCATCGCGATAATCTTCAAAATTTCCACTTACATTCATTTGCTCCTTAATATCAAAATTATCATAGTTAAACTTCACCGAAATATTGATATCTTCCGTCGAAATATCAGTAAGCGATTCGTTAGTTTTATTATCAAGAGTAAGTTTTTGTAAATTTTTACTTTCAAAAATTATTTTAGATGGGGTTGTGTTTTCATTAAACACACCAAAAAAAATCGGAGTTGCAAGTAAACCCACAACTCCAATAAATTTAAGATTAATCATTAAATATCAACTATTTAATATAAGATTTAAAAATTATAATCACTACAATAAATAAATCTAAAAATTATATGTAATTTTAGTTGTTAAAACATTATTAAGGTACACGGACCCGTATAAGATATCTCCTTTAACCACTGGAAAAGACGAATCATTAAGAAGCGTAATATAAGAAGCACCATCTAAATTGTTATATAGTGTTCTTGTTTTTTCATTAACAGTTATGTCCATTTTTATCACAAGATCCATTTTATTTGAATCATAAATTTGAACATAATAATTGGTAGTTTCATTACTAGAATACAAATTAACAGTACTACTTTGGCCTAAATAATTTGAACATAGTAAAGCAGTATTTTTTTCATTATAATTTTTTTCCAAATCATTTTTAGCTTTTCTAATACTATTTGCTATAACTTTCGATTCATCATCGAATGCCGAAGTTTTATCAATAACAGCAATTATAGTCATAGAAACGATTGCAACAGCAACCACAACAGTTAAGCAGGCACATACAAATGGAAGTTTTCCGAAAATGAAATGATTTTTTTTGATTGCTGCAATAGCGTCAAATGGTTCATAATCATCATCTTCATCTTCAATAATTTTATTATCTGCATTAATTGTTGGTTCTTCTTCAGTTGTCGAATCCGCAAATTTGACATTTTTTATGACTTCATCGTATTTGTCTTCCATGTGGAATCTACTTTCCATTTCTTCGGTCAACTTTTCTTTTAACTTCTTTTTGATACCCATGTAATCCCTCCAGAGCAACGTTGTCTATCTCAAAGATATCATTTATATAATGAATTAATATATATCTTATTTCATCATTTTTTGATTTTTTTCTTTTAATTATAACAATTTTTTCTTAATTTTGGTTCAAATTTGAACCATTTACATATATTTTTGTCGAATTTTGTCGAAAATTATTTGTTTTTCATATGTGGGAAAAGTAAGACTTCTCTAATTGATGTTTGTTCAGTTAAGAACATTACTAATCTATCAATTCCAATTCCAACTCCTCCACATGGTGGCATACCATATTCAAGAGCTTCTACGAAATCTGTATCCATATCGTTTGCTTCATCATTACCAGCATATTTTTCTTTTAATTGTTCTAAGAATCTATTTTTTTGTTCAATAGGATCATTTAATTCTGTATATGCGTTAGCAAATTCATGACCACCTATATATAATTCAAATCTTTGAACAAATCTTGGATCTTCAGGATCAATTTTAGTTAATGGTGATATTTCAACTGGGTGTCCACATAAGAAAGTAGGTTGAATTAATTTATCTTCACAATATGTTTCAAAGAAAGCATCAATAATATGTCCTACTGTAAAATGTTTTTCAACTTTAATGTTGTGTTTAGCCGCTAATTCTTTAGCTTCATCTAATGTATAATGATTATTTTTAAAATCAATACCAACATATTCTTTAATCATATCGCACATTGTTACTACTCTAAATGGTTTAGAAATATCTATTTTTTCTCCTTCAGGATTAAAAATATCCATAAATTCTGTTTTATCGCCTAATTTTTTAGCAGCAAAACGAATTAATCCTTCTGTTATTTTCATCATTGAAGATAAATCACCATAAGCTTCATATAATTCAATAGTAGTGAATTCAGGGTTATGAGTTAAATCCATTCCTTCGTTTCTAAATAATCTACCAATTTCATAAACTTTTTCTAAACCACCAACAATTAATCTTTTTAATGGTAATTCAGTAGCAATTCTTAAATAGAAATCTCTATCTAAAGCATTGTGATGAGTAATAAATGGTCTAGCACTTGCGCCACCTTGAATTGGTGAAAGTACAGGTGTTTCAACTTCAATAAAGCCTAATGAATCACAATATTCTTGAACAGCACGAATGATTTTTGGTCTAGCTATAGCTACTCTTTTTGCTTCTTCATTCATGATTAAATCAACATATCTTCTACGATATCTTTCTTCTTTATCTGTTAAGCCATGGAATTTTTCTGGTAATGGTCTTAATGCTTTAGTTAAATGAGTATATTCAAAACATTTAATAGTAGGTTCACCTGTTTGAGTTAACATAACTTTTCCTTTAACTCCAACAATATCACCAACATCAGCCATTTTAAATAAAGCATAAGTTTGTTCACCAACATCATTTAAAGAAATGTATATTTGTATTTTTCCTTTAATATCTTGGATAGAAAAGAAACTTGCTTTACCCATTTTTCTAATGAACATGATTCTACCTGCTACAGATACTTCTAAATTTAAAGCTTCTACTTCTTCATGTGATAAACCTTTAACTTTATCTTTAATATCTTGTGACCAGGTTGTTCTTGAATATGCTTGTCCAAAAGGGTCAATTCCTAATTCTTTTAATTTTTCTACTTTTTGTCTTCTAACAATTTCTTGATCTGTTAATTTTTCTTCCATTTTTTTTACCTCTATTTTATTCTATAAGAATTTTTTTGTTTTTTAAAGAAATATAGTTTTATTTATTATTTAAAATAATAATTTTTAGTTGAATTTTTAGTAAATATTAATAATAAGCACTATTTTAAAGCGTTGAAGTTACTTCAATATTCCTTTGAAGTTTGTTTGAAGTAAAATCATTTAATTGTTTTAAATGTGTATAAAAATACACAAAAGCATGATATATTTGATTATTATAAAAACGAAAGAAGGAATTAAGCATGAATGAAATAACATTAAATTCAATAGGAAATAATATTCATTCTTCTAGAATAGAAGCAGGATATTCACAAGAACAATTAGCAATTTTAAGTGGTGTAGAAAGGTCTCAAATATCAAAAATAGAAAAAGGTTTAGTTAGTGGAGTGACATTTAAAACAATTTATAAAATTTTAAATTCTTTAGGAGTTAAAATAGTTTCAATTAAAGATGACAAACAATATGATTTACATCCATTTATAAAGTGGGCTGGTGGCAAAACACAACTGCTAAATACAATATTAGAAAAATTACCAACTAATTTTAATAGATATTTTGAGCCATTTGTGGGCGGTGGCGCTTTATTGTTTAAACTACAACCAAGAACATTTTTTATAAATGATACAAACGAGGAATTAATTTGTGTATATAAATGTTTTCAAAGTAAAGAATTGTTAGAAGAATTAGAAAAAGAATTAGAAATCCATGAAGCAAATCATAATGAAGAATATTATTATAAAATAAGAGAAATGGATAAATTAAACAATTTTAAAGATTTACCTATTTACATAAGAGCCGCTAGAATGCTTTATTTAAATAAAGCATGTTTTAATGGTTTATATAGAGTTAATTCTAAAGGTTATTTCAATGTCCCATTCGGCAAAAAAGATAAAATAAATTGTTTTGATAAAACTAATTTTGATAATTTATATAGTTTTTTCAAAAATAGTACCATAAATATTAAAAATAATGATTTTGAAAATGCTGTAAAAGACGCAAAAGAAGGTGATTTTATTTATTTTGATCCACCATATGATGTTTTAGAAGAGAAACAAACATTTACTTCTTATGATAAAAACAATTTCAATAAAGATGACCAAATTAGATTATTTAAAGTTTTTAAAGAGCTATCAGATAAAGGTGTTTATGTAATGTTAAGTAACCATAATACAAAATTTATCAATGAATTATATAAAGACTACAATATAGCAGTTGTCCAAGCAAAAAGAATGATAAATTCAAATGCAAAAGGTAGAGGTGTTGTAGAGGAAGTGATTATAACAAATTATGAAAAATAATATTATTTTTAACGATGACAATTTTACTTTATATAACTCAAATTGTTTTTCAACACTAAAAAAATTATCACCAAGATCAGTTGATTTAATTTTTGCTGACCCGCCATATTTTTTATCAAGCAATGGTATTTCATGTCATTCTGGTAAACAAACAATAGTAAATAAAGGTGAATGGGATAAGACTTTAAGTATAGAAGATAAAATAAAATATAATAGAAAATGGATTAAATTATGTAAAAACATATTAAAAGATAATGGTTCAATTTGGATTAGTGGAACATTTCATAATATTTATGCCATTGGTGTCGCTCTCGAATTAGAAGGATTTTCTATTATAAATAACATCACCTGGCAAAAACCAAATCCAGCTCCTAATTTAGCTTGTAGATGTTTTGCAAACTCAACCGAAACAATTTTATGGGCAAGAAAGCAATTAACTGTTAATAAAAAAGGAAAACATACTTTCAATTATTTATTAATGAAAGAATTGAATGATAATAAGCAAATGAAGGACGTTTGGATTATTACTGCTCCAAAAAAAGAAGAAAAGACTTTTGGAAAACACCCAACTCAAAAGCCAATAGAGCTTTTAGAAAGAATTATTTTAGCATCTTCAAATGAAAACGACTTAATTTTGGATCCGTTTAATGGAAGTGGAACTACAGGAATAGCAAGTATAAAACTAAATAGAAGGTACATTGGTATCGAAAAAGAACTAGAATTTTGTGATATAACCATAAAAAGATATTTAGATTTAAAAAATTTAATAAATAATTGATAATTATAATAATAGAGGTGTTAAAAATGAAAAGAGATTTTAATGAGTGGTTTTCCACAATGAAAGATAGCATTGCTACTTGGGATTATTATACTAATTTTGAAAAAGTTTTTTCTAATGTAGAAAAAATTAAAGTTGAATTAAACATTTTAAATTCTTTAATTGGTTCTCACAATATAGAAAATGAATTTAAATCATTATTAATAAAATATCCAAGTATATTAAAGGCAATCCCTATCCTACTTGCTAAAAGAGAAACAGAAATAAAGATTAATGAATTAAACAAAGAATATATTTTTGATTTTGAAAAACAAAATTACACAATTTCTGATTATATAATTTTCATGAAAAAAACAGGTTTATTTAATTTAATAGAAAATCACATAATTAATAACTTAGTAGACTATGTTACCGGCATTGAGGTTGGAATGGATACAAATAGTAGAAAAAATAGAACTGGTGATATCATGGAAAATCTTGTAGAACAATATTTTTTAAAATTAGGATTAATAAAAAATAAAACCTATTTCAAAGAAATGACAAAAACAGAAATAGAGAATGAATTTAATATTGATTTAAGTAAAATAAGCAATAATGGTAAAACAGAAAAAAGATTTGATTTTGTAGTTGTTTCTAACAATCATATTTATGCATGTGAATGCAATTTTTATAGTGGACAAGGTTCTAAATTAAACGAAACAGCTAGAAGCTATAAAAATTTAGCTTTAGAAGCACAAAATATTAATAATTTTTCTTTCATTTGGTTTACTGATGGAATTGGTTGGAAAGGTGCTAAACATAATTTAGAAGAAACTTTTGATATTCTAAATGATATTTATAACATTAATGATTTAAACAATGGTATTTTAGATAAAATTTTCAATGTAGTAAAAATTTAACAAATTATATTTTCCTTCATTAAATATTATTTTTTTTGCAAATATATTTAATGGAGGAATTATTTATGCTTTTTAATAACGACTGTATAAAAGTAATGAGAACATTTAAATCAGAAAAAATTGATACAATCTTTGCTGATCCACCATATTTTCTATCAAATGGTGGTTTATCTATAAAAAATGGAAAAATATGTTCTGTTGATAAAGGTGAATGGGATAAACCAAAAAATTATGAAAATATTAGTAATTTTAATTTTGCATGGCTCAATGAATGTTATAGAATTTTGAAAAATGGTGGTACAATTTGGGTCACTGGTACGACGCACAATATTTTCGATATAAAAAATCAAATAGAAAAAATCGGTTTTAAAATAATTAATATAATAATTTGGCACAAAACAAATCCACCACCTCTAATTTATAAAAATAAGTTTAAATTTTCTTATGAATTTATTATATGGGCTAGCAAAAATAAACATAATGTTTTTAATTATAAAGACTTATTTTCTATCAATAATGAAGAAATGCAAGATGTTTGGACATTACCTGCTGTTTCAAAAGAAGAAAAGATTTTCGGCTATCATCCAACACAAAAACCAGAATGTCTTTTAAAAAGAATTATTATTGCATCAACAAATGAAAACGATATTATATTAGATCCATTCATGGGTAGTGGAACAACAGGATTCGTTGCAAAAAAATTAAAAAGACGATTTATTGGTATTGAAAAAGATGAAAATTACTTTAAAATTGCAATGAAAAGGATTAATTCTTTGAAATAATTGTTTTTTGAAGTTACTTCAATATTTCTTTGAAGTTCGTTTGAAGTAGAATTAAATTATATATTATTAAGTAAAAAATTACTTTATTATTAAACTATTAATTTCTTTATTATAATTTTTTTTCGTTGTATAATTTTACTAGGTGAAAAATATGTCATACAAAGCTTTATATCGAACTTATAGACCTATGACTTTTGATGAAGTAGCAGGTCAAAAACACATTGTCCAAACTTTAAAAAATGCGCTTAGAGAAAATAAAATTGCACATGCTTATTTATTTTGTGGCCCTAGAGGTACTGGTAAAACAACCATGGCAAGAATTTTTGCTAAAGCTTTAAATTGCGAAACTGAATTTGGGAACCCATGTAATCATTGTGAAAATTGTGTTGCCATTACTGAAGGTAGACATCCTGATGTTATAGAAATTGATGCTGCTAGTAATCGTGGAATTGATGATATTCGTGATTTAGTTAGCAAAGTAAAATATTCTCCTATTTTAGGAAGATATAAAGTTTATATTATTGATGAAGTTCATATGATGACAAATGAAGCTTTTAATGCTTTATTAAAAACATTAGAAGAACCACCAGAAAATGTAGTATTTATTTTAGCTACTACTGAGCCTTATAAATTAATGCCAACAATTTTATCACGTTGCCAAAGATATGATTTTACTAAAGTAAGTGGTGGTGATATTTATAATCGTTTATTTGATATATTACAAAATGAAAATATTCAAATTGAAGAAGATGCTTTATCTATGCTTGTTTCTTTAGCAGATGGCGGAGTAAGAGATGCTTTATCAATGTTAGATCAAGCTATTGCTTATTGTGGTAATAATATTACTTTAAAAGCTATTCAAGATTTATATGGTTTATCTTCAAAACAAGGAAAAATAGATTTATTAATGTACGCTAATAATAAAGATTTCTTAAAATTATCTAACGCTATCAAACAATTAGTAGAAAATGGAGTTGATATCAAAAGATTAACAAATGAATTATTAGAAGTTTTAAAAGATTTATTAATTTATCAAACTACTAAAGATGCTTCTTTATTAAAAAAATTAACTGTTACTGATTGTGAATACCTATCTTTAGATAATAAAAAAATAAATGCTTGGATTGATATTTTATTAAATGCTAATAGTCAATATCGTTTAGTAAATAATATTACTTCTTTATTTGAAATTACAATGCTTAAACTTTCTTCTTACGAAGAAGTTAAACCAGTAGAAACTATAAAAATAGTTGAAAAAGTCGTTGAAACTAAACCCGAACCAATAAAAGAAGAAATTAAACCTACTCCAGTAGCTACTCCTATTGAAGAAAATAAACCTAATAATGAAGAAGTTATACCATTAACTTTCTCTAATGTAAGTTTTACTTCAGTTAATCCATTTGTTGATGAAGGTACACCAATTAATTACACTATGGACGATGTTATTAATATTATGGTGCAAGCTACTAAAGAATGTAAAAATGAATTAAATGCTAATTGGCATTTATTAGATAAATTAATTAGTCATAATAGAGTTGGTAAATATGCTGCTACATTAAAAAATACTGCACCTAGAATTGTTTGTAAAACTGCTGTGGTTTTTGAAGCAAGTTTAAAAACAATTACAAATAAAATTAATTTAAAAGAAAATCAATATGGTTTTTCTAAAGTAGTAGAAGCTTTATTTGGTGAATCATGTGTTGTTATTTGTATGAATCATCAAGAATATGTTGAAACTGTAACAAAATTTTCTAATCTTAGACAAGCTAACAAACTTCCTTCACCACAAGAAGTTAACATTGACACTAAGGTTGAAATAAATCAAAATTATACTAAAACAAAAACTGCTGAATTAGCAGAAGAATTAACAAGAGGAGAAAATTAATATGAACATGCAAGCATTAATGCAACAAGCACAAAAAATGCAAAAAGAAATGCAAAAAAAGCAAGCAGAATTAGAAGCTCAAACTTTTGATGTAACAAGTGCTGGTGGTGCAATTAAAATTAAAATCAAAGGATCAAGACAAATTGAGAGTATTGAAATTGATAAAGACGCTATTGATCCAGAAGAAAAAGAAATGTTAGAAGATATGATTAAAGTTGCTATTAATGAAGCAATAAGTGTTGTAGACCAAGCTTTTGATCAATTAAATGCTTCTTTAACTAATGGTATGAGGATGCCATTTTAATCATGCAAGAATTACAAACAATTTTAGATTTAATTAATGCATTAAAAGTTATTCCAGGAATAGGCAATAAATCAAGTGAAAGAATTGCTTATGAATTTTTAAAAATGGATCAAACTAAAATAGATAACCTTATTAATAGTTTAAAAAACATTAAAACAAATTTATCTATTTGCCCTACATGTGGATCATATATGGAAAATGATAAATGCTTAATTTGTAACGATGAAACTAGAGATAAATCTACATTAATAGTAGTTTCTTCTTTTAAAGATGTTTTGTCTTTAGAAAGATTAAATTCTCTACATGCAAGTTACCATATCTTAAATGGCACTATATCTCCTACTAAAGGAATAAGCGCTAGTGATATCAATATTGAGAAATTATTAAAAAGAATTGAAAATTCTAATATTCAAGAAGTAATTTTAGCTACAAATCCAACCATAGATGGTGAGACAACTGCATTATATATCTCTAAATTGTTAGAAAAATTTGAAAATTTAAAAGTTACAAGATTAGCTTATGGTTTACCAATGGGAGCGAATCTTGATTTTACTGATGAACTTACTCTTTCTCGTGCTATTGAAGGAAGAACATCATATAAAAAATAGGAGAAACTTATGTCTTTATTTATTACATTAGAAGGTCCAGAAGGTTCAGGAAAATCTTCTGTGATGGAAAAAGTATATGAAAGATTATTGTCTGAAGGTTATGAAATCGTGAAAACTCGTGAGCCAGGTGGGACACCTATTGGTGAACAAATTAGAAATGTTATTTTAAACCAAGATAATACTAAAATGGACATTCGTACTGAATGTTTGCTTTTTGCTGCATCAAGAAGACAACATTTAGTAGAAAAAATTTGGCCTAGTTTAAAACAAGGTAAACTTGTATTTTGTGATAGATATCTTGATTCTTCTTTAGCTTATCAAGGATATGCTAGAAAATTAGGTATTGATAATGTTTTAAATGTTAATTTATTTGCAACTGAAAATACATATCCAGATTTAACATTATTTTTTGATGTTGCACCAGAAATTGGCTTAGAAAGAATTAATAAAAATCATAATCGTGAAGTTAATAGATTAGATGTAGAAAAATTAGAGTTTCATAAAAATGTTTATCAAGGATACATCACTCTTTTAAATATGTATCCAGAAAGAATTAAAAGAATTGATGCAAGTAAACCTTTCAATGAAGTAGTAGAAGATACATATAATCTTATAAAAGGATATTTAAAATAATGAGTTTTCAAGACTATTTAAAAAACAATCAAAAATTAGTGTATGATACTTTCGTTAATAGTCTTAACGAAAATCGTCTTTCACATGCTTATTTAATTACTGGTAATGAAGGTGCTCCATTACTGGAAACTAGTCTTTATTTAGCTAAATCTTTAATTTGTGAAAATAGAAATCCTTTAGCATGTGAAAAATGTTTAACATGTTTAAGATTTGAAGATGGTAATTATGCTGATTTTAAATTATTAAATGGTCAAGAAAATAATATAAAAGTAAGTGATATTGAATCTTTACAATCATTTTTCCAAAATACACCTAGTGAAAAAAGTGGAAAAATGATATATATTATTCATGCATTAGAAAATTCTAATCGCGAATCTTTAAATGCTTTATTAAAATTTTTAGAAGAACCACAAGATAATGTTTATGCTTTTTTAACAACATTTAATGAAGAAAGACTTTTACCAACCATTCTTTCAAGAACTCAAAAATTAAAATTATTACCATTAAAAAAAGAAGAATTAATTAATGAATTAACTAATGAAGGTATTTCTAATGATGATGCTGAATTACTTGTTCAATTTTATGGTGATAAACAAACTTTATTAAAAGTAGGAACTGACAAAAATTATTTGAAAATCAAAGATATGGTTTTTGATACTTTAGATAATTTACTTGTTTCAAATGATAAAGCTTTATATTTTGTGGAAAGTAAAATTATTCCTGAATTAAAAGACAAAGTATCAGTTAGACTTTATTTAGATATTTTAGCATGTGCTTTTAAAGATATTATGAATATTAAATGGCATTTACCATTAATTATTAAATCTCAAGAACAACTTTTTACTTCTCTAAGCAACAAATTAACAAATGTTGAAGAAGATTATAAAGAAATTATGCTTACAAGAGGTAAAATAGAATTAAATGTTAATTTAGGTTTATTGCTTGAGCATATATTTATTTTTATTAAATAGGAGGCTACAATGGATTATTTATTTGGTGTAAATTTTCAATCACAAGAAAAATTACAATATTTTTTAGTGAATTATCAAATCAATAAAGGTGATTTAGTTATTTGTGAATCTCTTAAAGGAATTGAATTAGGTAGAGTTGCTACTAATCCTAAAGAATATATTGTTAAAGAAGGAGAAGAAATACCTTTTTCATATATTATTAGATTAGCAACTGAAGAAGATCAAAGAATTTTTGATAACAATAAAAAAGAAGCTAATGATGCTTTAAAAATTGTTCAGCTTGAATCTAATAAATTAAATTTAAATATGAAAGTATTATCAGCGGAATACACTCTTGATCAAAGTAAATTAACAGTTTCATATTTAGCAGATGATAGGGTTGATTTCCGTGAATTATTAAAAGTTCTTGCTTCATTATACCATTGTAGAATCGAATTAAGACAAATTGGTCCTCGTGATAAAGCTAAAATGATTGGAGGTATTGGTATATGTGGATTACCTCTATGTTGTTCAACATTCTTAAATGAATTTGATGGAATATCCATTACTATGGCTAAAAACCAAATGCTTGCGTTAAATATTCCTAAATTATCAGGTCATTGTGGAAAATTAATTTGTTGTTTAAAATATGAAGATGATGTTTATAGTCTTGAAAAAACTAATTTACCAAAAGTTGGCATGAGAGTAAATTATCAAGATCAATTATATAGAATTTCTGCAATTAATATTTTGACTAAAATGATTAAATTAGAAAATACTGAAAATGTTGTAACTGTTCCTCTTAGTGAAATAGAAAAAAATATTGTAGAAAATTATAATCCAACTCAACCAATGAGAAGAAATGCTCAACAACCAAAAACTAAAATCGAAGAAACAAATGAAACATTTTCAGGAAATACACCAAATACAGAAATAAAAAAGAAACCTTTTAAAAAGAATTTCTACAAAAATAAAGGCCCAAAACATGAAACGAATTAAATCTTATGAAAATAATTTACCAATTTGTTATTTAGTAGCTACTCCAATAGGTAATTTAAAAGATATATCATCTAGAGCTTTAGAAGTACTTAAAAATGTAGATTATATTGCTTCTGAAGATACTAGAACTACATCTAATTTATTATCTTATTTTGGAATTAATAAACCAATGATTTCTTATCATGAACATAATGAGCAAGAAAGTTCTACTAAATTAATTGATTTATTAAAACAAGGAAAATCTATTGCTATTACTAGTGATGCTGGATATCCAGGTATTTCTGATCCTGGAGCAATTATAGTTAAACATTGCATTGAAAATGATATTCCTGTTTCTATTATTCCTGGCGCAAATGCTTTTTTGCCCGCATTAATCGGCTCAGGCCTTGATAACAATCATTTTTATTTTCATGGATTTTTACCTAGCAAACCATCTGCAAGAAAAAAAGAATTAGAACAATTAACTAATTTAACATGCACATTAATTTTTTATGAATCTCCTCATAGAATTAAAGAAACATTAAATGATTTATTAACTTATTTTCCTAATAGAAAAATGTCTTTAGTAAGAGAAATAACAAAATTACATGAAGAATATATTTATGGTACCATTAATGAAATAGCCCAAATTGATGAATCAACATTAAAAGGTGAAATGGTTATCGTTATTGAAGGAAATAAAATAAAAGAAGAATATACTGAAGAAGAATTAATTGAAATGTTAAATAAATTAATATCTAATGGTCTATCTTTAAAAGAAGCAAGTAAAGAATTAGCTAATGAATTAAATTTAAAAAAGAATTACCTTTATCAATTAGGTTTAAAATAAACACTATATTAATTTATGGTGTTTTTTTTGTTTTATAATATTTAAAATTTTTCATTGTTTATAATAAAATCGATGATATTACAATGTTTAACACCACTTCTTTTTTTTAATATTTTATCTAGTGTTAATAAATATTTAGGATAACCGTCTTTTATCTTTTCAAGAGGAGTATATTCGCATTCTTCAGTAACCAGTTTTCCTTCATCATTATAAATTTCATTATCAATAGTTTTTGCAACTTGCACATACGCATAATCATTTGTTAATTCGTTTCTTAATATAAAATCTATTTCTAAATTTCCTATTTTTCCTATTGATGCTGTATATCCACACATTTGCGAATAATTAAAAACAATATTTTCTAAAACAGGGCCATAATTAATTCTATTATCAGTTTGTAAAGAAAAATAAAAACTTAAATCAGTTAAATAATATTTTTCATCACCATTTAAAGATTTTTTACTTTTTAAATCAAATCTTTTACATTTAGAAATTATTTTAACTTTTTCAAGAATTTCTAAACAATTATAAATTGTATTTTTTGTAGGTTTTGACCCATTAATTTTTTTTAAATAATCACAAAGTGAATTTACTGATGTAGTTGCGCCAAAATTATTAATTATATAAGTTTTTATTTGTTCAAATAAATGTTTATTTCTAATTTTTTTATTAGGTTTTACATCTTTTTCATATATTTCATTAATAATATTTTTAACATAAATTCTTTTATCATCAAAATTATCAAATTTTATTGTTAATGGAAATCCTCCCTCTAAAATATAATTAAATAATTCTTTTTCATAATCAGTATCTATTTTTTTATTATAAAATTTTTTCATTTCAATATATTCATAAAACGAAAGAGTATTAATATTTGTTTCAATATATCTTCCTGTCAATTTAGTAACTAAATCTCCAGAAAGAAGATATGAATTTGATCCAGTAATAAAAATAGAGCAATCTTCCTCTTCTCTAAATGAATTTATAACTTCTTCAAATCCAGTAACATTTTGTACCTCATCAACAAAAATGAATTTCGTACCATCCACATTATCTACAGCCTTAGCAATCAATTCATCTAATTGATCTGCAGTTTTAATTGACCTATAAGGTCTCTTATCTAAATTGAAATAGAAGATATTATTGTTATTTACTCCTTTTTCAGTTAATTCATTTATTATTAATTTCATAATAGATGATTTTCCACATCTTCTTACACCAGTTAAAACCTTTATCAATCCACATTCATAATAAAATGGTCTTATTCGTTTTAAATACATTTCTCTAGGATATAATTGTTCCATATTCATTCTCCATACCTATAATATACCACCAAACACCCCGGTTAACGATACTAATTTGATTTTTTTTCAAAAAAGTATCGTTAACTGTTACTTTTCAAACTAATAAAGCATTACTATTATTGCTAATTAAATAAAAAAATTACAAATTATTTTTTATTATTTCATTATCTTTAATGCTTCGATTAATAATTAAATTAGAACCAATAATAACATTATTACCAATAATTGTTTTTCCACCTAAAATAGAACTATTTGAATAAATAGTTACATGATTTTTTATTGTAGGGTGCCTTTTTATCCCTTTTAATTTTTGTCCTTCTTTTAACGAAATCGCCCCTAAAGTTACTCCTTGATATATTTTTACATGATGACCAATAATCGCTGTTTCACCAATTACAACTCCCGTTCCATGATCAATAAAAAAATATGAACCTATTTTGCTACATGGATTAATATCAATTCCTGTTTTATTATGAGCATATTCAGATAATATTCTTGGTAAATAATCAATATTATTTTTAAAAAAGAAATGGGCTATACGATAAATAAATGTCGCATAAAATCCTGGATAAGATAAAATAATTTCTTGATAATCTTTGCATGCAGGATCACCTATATAAGTAGCTTTTAAATCTGTATTTAAAATTGTTTTTATTTTCGGCAACTCATTTATAAATATTAAAGTTGTTTTATCGACATCAATATTATTTTTAGATATTTTATTAATATAAAATAATGTTTGATTTAATAATTTTTTCAATTTAATTTTATTATGATTAAAATATAAAACATTATATATTTCATTTACTAATTTATTTATTTCACCATTAAAAGAAGTTATATTCATAATATAGATAAATATCTTTCTCCTAAATCAGGAAATATTAAAACAATATTTTTGTTTTCATTTTTTAATGCTTCTTTAATTCCTATATTTAAAACTGCCCCTGAAGAAATACCTACAAATATACCTTCAGTTTTTGCTAATAATTTCATATATTTAAAAACATCATTATTTGATACCATTTCTACTTTATCAACATATTTTAAATCTAAATTTTTAGGAATAAAATTTGCACCTATTCCTTGTATTTTATGTTTTCCACTATAACCTTTATTGATTAATGGTGATGATAAAGGTTCAATACCAATACTAACAATATTTTTTCTTTCTTTCAAATATTTACTAGCTCCAGTAATAGTGCCTCCAGTACCAATGCCTGCAATAAATATATCAATATTACCATTTAATTGATTATATATTTCTTTACCTAAATATAAATAATGAGTTTTTTGGTTAATTAAATTATCAAATTGAGAAGGAATAAAAACATTTTTATATTTATTTTTTAATTCTTCAACTTTTTTTAATGAACCTTTCATTCCTTTATTCTTTTGAGTTAATATTATTTTTCCACCATATATCTTTATTAATTTTTGTCTTTCAATAGACATATTTTCTGGCATTACAATAATTAATTTTAATCTCATTTGAGCGCATATACATGCTAATGCAATACCTGTATTACCAGATGTAGCCTCAATAATAGTAGTTTTGTTATTTATTAATCCTTTATTAATTCCATCTAAAATAATTTCTTTAGCAATTCTAATTTTAATAGATCCACTTAAATTAAACATTTCAAGTTTAGCAAACAATTTAGATTTCAATTTATATTTTTCTTCAATATTTTTTAATTCCACTAAAGGAGTATTACCGATATAATTTAATAAAGAATTATCCATAAATTCACCCTTAATTATAAATATGCATGTTGTATAAATTTTGTTATTTATTATCAAAATATTATTATGAAGAAATTAATTATTTTATCTATTTTTACTTTTTTATTATGTTTTATTAGAATTGATAATAAATCTTATTTAAAACAAATTGATTTATATGAAGCTAATGAATTTCTTAATAAAAAACAAAATAATTATCCTAAACCAGTTACAAATTTTGATTTATCAAAACAAAATAATAATTATCAAGAAGCTGATTTTTTAAAATATGATAATAACTATATCTATTTTTTAAATAATAACGTTTTAAACATTTTTGATATGAATAATAATTATTTAATAAAATCTTTATCTTTTAATGATTTTTATTGTTATCAATTATTAATAAATGATAATGATATTATTTTAATGGGTTCAAAAACTCAAAAATATAATATTATACCTGGAAGGCAAATATATTATGAAGAAGAAGATTTTACTTTATATTTCATTAATAAAATCAATTTTAATATCTCGAGAACTATTATATTTTATCAATCAATATTTTTAGAAAGTGTCATTGTTAATAACAAATTATATTTAATTTTAACTAATAATAATATTTTTGATGAAGATAATAAGTCCTTTAAATATCCAAAATATTATGATTCTTTTTCTCAAGAAGAACAACTAAATGAAAACAATTTATATTTAAACGAAACTGGAGATAATATATATTCACTTTTGTTAATTGCGTGTATTGATAATTCAATTAATGTCACTGGATATCTTGGCATGTCTAGTTTTATTAGAATTATTGATAATAAATTATTTGTTAGTAATTCATTATATTTAGATCAAAATAAAACTACTATTCACGTTTTTTCATTAAATAATTTTTCTTATATTAATCAAATAACTTTAGATGGTTATTTAGTTAATAAATATTGTTTATATTGTTATGATAATTATTTAAGAATTATTTTATCTAATTATCAAGGCTCAAATTATATTTATAATATTTCTTTAATTGATTATAAAATAAAAGATTATAAATCTATCGCACCTAATGAAAATATTATGGCTATTTATTTTGAAAATAATTATTGTTTTTTAACATCTTATTTATATATTGATCCATTATTTATTGTAGATTTTTCTAATCCTTATTCTATTAATATTAAAGAAAAATATCTTCCATATATTGGAAACAATATATTTGATTTTGATGATAAAATAATCTTATTAAGTAGTAATGAAGATAATAACAAAATAATAATTTCTCTTATCAAAAAAGATAATTTAGAAATTGAAAAAGAATTAACATTTAATGGTATAAATATATTTTTTGAAGCAACATATAATAAAAATGATTTAGTAATTTTAGATAATGAATTATTTACTTTTTCTTCTGAAGAAAATAATAATATATTTTATAAAATAGATTTAAACAATTTAAGTATAAAAGAAAAAATAAATTTTAATAATGAATATATTTTAAGATGTATAATAACAAAAAATGCATATATAATCACAAATGAAAATATATACATTTATTCATTAAAAGATTTTACTTTAATAAAAAAAGCATAAAAAAAGTCCCGTTTTTACGCGGGGCTAGAAGAAATATATTATTCTATAGCAATGTATTTCTTTTCTTCTTTAGTAGCTTCTACATCTTTTTTAACAGTTAAAGATAAAACACCATCTTGGAGTTTAGCCTTGACATCTTCTTCTTTAACTCCATCACCGACATAGAAACTTCTTGAAAAGCTACCATAATGACGTTCACGTCTAATGTAGTTATTTTTACCTTTTTCTTCGCTTTCATTATTCATAGAAGCAGAAATAGTTAAATAACCTTCATCAAGAGACAATTTGATATCTTCTTTTTTGATTTCAGGAACATCTACTTTTAATAAGTAATGGTCTCCTTCATCTTTAATATCAGTTTTCATAACCTCACTGTGGTTAGAATTTCTTTCATTTGCAAAGAATTCATCAAAGAAAGGATCAAATAATCCATAAGAATTATTACGTTTAATCATATTACTCATAATTAATTCCTCCTTGTAATATATCTCTTTAGCACTCTCATTCCTCAAGTGCTAATTATAATATAGCACATTTTTTAGCACTGTCAATAGGTAAGTGCTAATTTTTTTTTACTTTTTTTATAATTATAATTAATAAAACTTTTCTTATAGCCTTGTAATTTTATCAAAATTAAAGTAATATCTATTTAGTATTTGCAAAAAACTTAATTAAATATTTAATTAAAATAGCAAAAGGAGCTTTTATGAGAAAATCGATTTATTATTTAATTGCAAACATTTTATCAACTATTGCTGCGGCAATATTTATTGGTGTAGTTAATTTTCAATATCCTTTCTTTGGAACGGATTTAATTGTTACTGGTATGTCTCAAAATTGTTGGGAACCATTAAAGATTGTTTTACCAGTTGTTGCATTATCAATTATTTATGTTACTAGAGATGTTGTTGTCCATAAAGATGGTAAACAAGATACAGGCTTAGATAAAACAATTAATGTTATCATGGGGATTATTACAATTTTAAGCATCTTATACACATGGTTTGCTGCAATTCTTGAATATGATCATTATGCAATCAATGTAAAAATTAATTTCCCAATTATTTATTTTATTTATTTTGCAGTTGCATTAGTAGTTTTATTTGTTGCACCTGTTATCAGCAAGAAAAATCAAACTATTGGTTCAGTATTAACATTCTCAAGCATTTTAATCGCTGTTGGTGGTGTTATTAATGAATGTTTAGAATATTGGTATACAACTGTCAGTATTGTCGGAGTTATTGTTTTATTAATTCTTGTTTCATTATTTTCTTTAAAGAAAAGTGCAAAATAATTTATTAAATTAATTTATGAAAGCCAACTGAAAAGTTGGTTTTTATTTTGTCATTTTTTTTAATTAAAATCATATATTTAGGTATGAAAAATTATTTTGGGACCGATGGTATACGATTTATTTATCAAGAAGAATTAAATTCTTTTATTAGCAAAATTGCTAAAGCAATTAATGACACTTACTCTAACCTTATCTTAATAGGAATGGACACTAGATATTCAAGTAATGAAATCTGTTCATTATTATTAGGTCAATTAACTAATAAAGAAGTAAAAATAGTAGGTATATGTTCTACTCCTTGTTTAATATATTTATCAAAAAAATATAATTGTTTAGCTATTATGATTACTGCTTCGCATAATCCAAGTGAATATAATGGATTAAAGATAATTGATAAAGGATTTAAAATCAATAAAAAAGAGCAATTAAAATTATCTAAATTAATTTCTTCTTATGAAAATATAAATATTAATAAAGAATTAGTTATAAAAGAAGATCCATTTTATTTAAATGATTATTTAGATTTTTTAAACAAAGAAATTAAACCATCTCATCATCGATTTGTTTTTGATGTTGGTCATGGTAGTTTATGTAATTATATAGAAAAAATAATATACAAAATTAATCCTCAAAATATAGTAATTAACAATGATTATAATGGTTATAATATTAATACTTCAGGTGCAGTTAATCCAAATATATTACAACAATATTTAATAAAAAATAATATTGAATATGGTTTTTGTTTTGATGGAGATGCTGATAGATTAATATTAGTAAGTAAAAATAAAATCTATACCGGTAATCAAATATTATTTATTTTATGTAAATATTATAAAATTGATAAAGTAGTTTTAACTAAATATATTTCTTTATTAGAAGAAGATAGTTTTAAAAAAGAAAGCATTAAAATATTTAAAGTTGATAATGGTGATCAAGAAGTATTAAGTAAATGTTTAAAAGAAAAAATAATTTTAGGTGGTGAAGATTCTGGTCACATTATTCTTTTAAACAAAATATTAACTGGAGATGGTTTATTAAACGCGATAACTTTAATTAATATTATGGAACAATGTTCTATTGATAATTTGTTAAAAGATTATCAAATTTCTAATAATGAATTAATTAATTTAAAAATACAAAATAAAGATATTATAAATAATCCAATCTTAATTGATCTAATAAATAAATTAAATATAACATTTAAAAATAAAGCATCTATTTTTATAAGATTATCAGGTACAGAAAATAAATTAAGAATATTTATTTCTACTTATAATAAACAAGATATAAATATTATAAAAGGCAAATTAATTACTTATATTAAATTAATTGATAATGAAATTATATGTTCTAACTTTGATTTAATTTCTATTGATGAAAATTCTACTTTTGGTAAAGATGTTATTTTAAATGGAAATGTAATAATTAATAATTCAAAAATTAGTTCTAATTGTGAAATTACATCTTCTAAAATAAATGACTCTATTATTTCAAATAATTGTAAAATTGGTCCTTTTTCTCATATTAGAAACAACTCTTTAATTAATGAAAATGTTAGAGTTGGAAATTTTGTAGAAATTAAAAATTCTCTTATTGGTAAAAACACTAAAATATCGCATTTAAGCTACATAGGCGATTGTTTATGTGGTGATAATGTAAATATTGGTTGTGGAGTAATAACTGTTAATTATGATGGTAAAAATAAATATAAAACAATAATTGGTTCTAATTCTTTTATTGGTTGTAATAGTAATTTAATCGCACCTATTGAAATTGGTGAATCATCTATGATTGCGGCAGGTTCTACATTAACAAAATCTACAAATAAAAATTCATTTACTATTGCTAGATCTAAACAAATTACTAAAGAAAATAAAGCTAGTAATTATCCATATTTTCAGGAGAAATAATTATGTGTGGAATCATAGGTTATATTGGCAATAATTGTCTTAATTCTTTAATTAATGGTTTAGGAAAATTAGAATATCGAGGATATGATTCAAGTGGAATTGCATTAAATACAACACCTATTACTATTTTTAAAGATGTAGGAAAAGTAAACCATTTAAAAACAATTATTGATTATAAAATAAATTGTAATATTGGTATAGGTCATACTAGATGGGCTACTCACGGTAAACCAAATAAAATTAATGCTCATCCTCAAATAAGTTATAATAGAAGATTTGCTCTAGTTCATAATGGAGTAATAGAAAATTATTTAGAATTAAAAGAAAAATATTTATCTAATGTTAATTTTGTTTCTTCTACTGATACTGAAGTAATAGTTAATTTATTAGCTAAATTAGCTGAAGAAAATTCTTTATTACAATCATTAAATAAATTAAATAATTTATTAAAAGGATCTTATGCTTTAGTAATTATTGATGTATTAGATAAGGAAAATTTATATTTTTTAAAAAATCAAACACCTTTAGTTATTGGTCATAATACTAATGAAATGTTTATTGCTTCTGATTATTTAGCGTTTAATAAAAAAATAAAAAAACAAATTATAATTAAAGATAAACAATATGGTTTTATTAATAAAAACAATATTAATATTTACAATAAAAATGGTAATAAAATAAATTATAAAGAAGAAAAAATTATTATAGAAAATATAAAATTATCAAATAATAATTATCAATATCATATGGAAAAAGAAATATATGATGAGCCATTATTAATTGATGAAATCATTAATCATTATTATAAAAATAATAAATTAAATATCAAAAAAAGAATTATTAACAAAATTAATCAAGCTGATAAAATTTATATTATCGCATGTGGAAGTTCATATTATTCAGGAAATCTAGGAAAATATTATTTTGAACATTTTAAAAATAAACCTGTAGAAGTTATTTTAGCTAGTGAAGCATTATATGATTTTCCTTTAGTAAGTAAAAAACCATTATTTATTTTTATTTCTCAATCAGGAGAAACATTAGATGTTATCAATGTTATTAAATTATGTAAAGAAAAAAATTATTATATTTTAGGGATTACTAATTCATTCAATTCCACGATTACTCATTTATGTAATGATATTTTATATCTATATGCAGGTAGAGAAATTTCAGTAGCGTCCACTAAAGCAGTATTAGGACAATGTATTATTCTTCTTTTATTAGCTAAAAATAATATATCTCAAGATTTAATAAATTTAAAAGAAGAAATAAAAAGAATTTTATTACATAAAGAAGACATAAATTCATTAGCCTTAACTATATCTAAATATCAAGATGTATTTATTTTAGGTAAAAATTTAGATTATTATATTGCTTTAGAAGGAGCGCTAAAATTAAAAGAAATATCTTATATTCATGCTGAAGCATTTTCTTCAGGAGAATTAAAACATGGTAGTCTTGCCTTAATTGATAATAAAGTTGGTATAATTGGTTTATTAACCCAAAAAGATGTTTCAAATATAATGAGAACTAATTTACTAGAAGCAAGTAGTAGAGGCGGTAACATTTATACATTTGCTAAAAAAGAATTATCTAAACAAGATAATTTTATCTTAAATGATTTACCAATTTATATTATGCCATTAAGTTTATTAGTTTGTATGCAACTTCTATCATTTTTTGTTGCTAAAATAAAAAATAATGAAATAGATACTCCTCGTAATTTAGCTAAATCAGTTACAGTAGAATAATTATAAATAGAAATTTTTAATAAAATTATATAAATATAAAATATCTTCTGCACCAGCAGTTTCAAAACTTGAATGCATTGCAAGTTGACCTAAACCAATATCACAAGATTTTAAAGAAACATGAGTATTAGAAATATTACCTAAAGTTGATCCACCTCTAATATCTGATTTATTAGTAAAGAATTGATATGGAATATTATTTTTTAAACAAATATTTTGTACTACTCCACTTGAATAAGCATCAGTAGTATAACTTTGACTTGCATTAAATTTAATAACAATACCTTTATTCATATATACTTTATTATTAGAATCAGTAAAATTAAGATTTGGATGGACAGCATGAGCATTATCACTAGAAACTAAAAATGATTTACTTAAAGCACAATAATAAGTTTCTTCATCAAAATTTAAAGCATTATTTATTCTTCTTAAAACAATATTTAAGAAGTCAGAATTTGCACCTTGAATAGTAGTAGAACCTACTTCTTCATTATCAAAAACTGTACATATATTAATATTTTTATTATCTTCAGAATCAATAAATGATTTCATTGTTACATAAGCACATTCAAGATCATCTAATCTAGGTGAAGAAATATATTCATCATTTTTACCCCATAAATAACCTTTTTCAAAATTATAAGTAAATAAATCAAAATTTAAAACATCTTCTTTATTAACATTTAATTCTTCACTAACTAAAGATAAAATGTCATTACCTAAATCATCTTGTCCAATAAATGGCACCATATCTCTAGCAAAATTATATTCATAACCTTTATTAATTTCTCTATTAAAGTGAATACACATATTAGGTATCATTAAAATTGGTTTTTTAATATTTATAATTTTACTAACAATTTGATTATCTTGTTTAATAATTATTCTTCCTGCAATAGATAAAGGTCGATCTAACCAAGTAGAAACAATCATGCCTCCATAAGGTTCAATATTAATTCTATTATAAATATCTTGTTTATTATTATAATTTGGTTTGATTTTAAAGCATGGTGAATCTGCATGGCTAGCAACCATTTTAAAACTATAATCATTATTAACATCTTTACCAATCTTAAAAGCAATAATACAAGAATCATTTCTTGTAATAAAATATTTATTTCCTTTTTTTAAATTAAATTTTTCTTCTTCTAATAATTCAATAAAATTATTATTTACTAATTCTTTTTTTAAATTATCTACAGCATTAAAAGCAGTAGGACTTTCATTAATAAAATTTACAACATCATTTTTAATCATGATAATCACTCCTAAACATTTTTATCCCTTTTCTTTAATAAGAAAAAGAAAATAAAGAATAATTCAACAGGTATACCTACTAAAAATATCATCCAACTATTATTAGCGTTTACTAAAAATAATCTTAAAGATAAATAAATAGATAAACAAGTAGACCAAATAAGTCCAGAAATAGTAGTAAGTTTTAACCACTTATTACCCCAAATAGCAGTAAATACTACCAAAACAATAAAATCAATATTTAAAGCATAAATAAAACAAATCCAATAAGTAGAATTTTTACCAATCATACCACATACAACATAAATAATTATGGCAATAAGCCAAGAACCAATACAAGATAAAAAAGGTATAATAATTCTATTTCTAAAGAAAGTTGGTTTTTTTTCTTTTTTTGGTTTATCTGCAACTAAATCATTTAAAGTAACATTAAATATTTCACATAATTTAAGCATTATTAAAGTATCAGGAACACCTTCTGCTCTTTCCCATTTAGATATTGCTTTATCAGAATAATTTAATCTTTCAGCAAGTTGTAATTGAGTAAGATTAATTCTCTTTCTATAAGCAGTAATATTTCTAGCAATGTTTTCTTTAAATTTATTCTCGTCCATATCATTACTTTATCATTAAAAATAGCGATTTTCAATACATTTATGGGGTATTCTACTCCCAGTAGAGTTGTTTTTTATAACTCTACTTTTGAAAAATTACGAGTAGAGTTTAAAAAATAACAGTAGAGAATTTTTTTATTACTTTTGATATATAATGATTTTAGTCAAATAGGAGGGCTATCTATGAAACCAATTATTTTAAGTGATCAATCAACAAATTTAAATAACGAAAATATATTTATTGTTACCAATGAAAAATCTTCTTTAGGCCAAATCGCTTATTCATTAGATTTAATTTCAAATGGAGGGAAAGATATTATTTATCTTTCTAGTCATGAATTATTTGACAAAATAAGTAAATTAGCTAATAATATTGTTTCAATGCACAATAAAAATAACGCTATTGTGATTGATATAGATTCATCTATTATTTCAAAAGAAGAATTAGTTAATGAAATAATTAATTCTAAAAATGTATTAGATACAGTTATTACTAAACAATGTAAATATTCATTTGTTAAAATGGAAGATTTAGAAGTAGCTAATACTAAAGCATTATATACCTATTAATGGGTGCAATTACCAAGCATTAATATATAAGCACTAACAACCTCTCAAAATCAAAAAAATAACATCGCTTGGGTGTTATTTTTTTATTAATTTTTTAAAGCAGCCAATGGAATAATATATATTCCATCTTTTCTTTTTAAAGCATAATCATCATCAGTAATTATTACTCTTATTGTTGGTAAATCCATTTTATCTTTTGGATTTTTTTCATTGTATTCATTTATTAATTCATTAAATTTATTTAAATTATTAATTCCATCATTTATATATTCATCACCACATTTACATTCAAAAAGTCCATATCTTCCATCTGGTAAATGAATAACAAAATCACATTCTAACCCTAATCTATCTCTATAATATGATAGTTCACCATCTAAAGTTTTAGCATATATACCCAAATCTCTTCCTGCCATGCATTCAAAGAAAAATCCTCTTGTTTTTCTATCTTTATCAAGGATAGTATCATTTATTCCTAAGGCAGCACAAGCTAATGATGGATCGAAAAATTCTTTTTTTGGTAAGCTACGAATAGATGTAGCGCTTCTAATTCTTGGGCACCATGCAGATATTTCTTGTATAACATATAGCTTTTGTAAAGCATCATAATAATCATAAAAAGTTGTTTCACTTAAAGGGTGTCCTGAGTCATTTACATCTTTAATTATAGTTTTATTATCAGCATTTTGAGAAATCAAACGTGCTAACGAACGCAATATTGCTTTTGCAGTAGTAGGGCTTAAATTTTTACCTGACGCTTCTTGAATATCTGACTCACATATATCATTTAATGCTTGTCTGCCATAAGTAAGAATGTTAGATGGTGGTGATACAACCCCTTCAGGCCATCCACCTTTAACAATTTGTTTTGTAATAATATTTTTAGAAACATTTATTGTAAAACTTATTTTCATATCTGGATTATCGAATAAATCTTTTAAAGAAACTTGACCTGTAGAAATTCCACTTTCAAATAAAGACATTGTTGTCATATCAATTTTTACAATACGCATACTTCCAGTATGATTTGTCGCACCAGCTCTTGGAGCAGAAGAACCAGTTAATAAAAATTGATTTTTTAAATGTGTCTCATCTGCATAATCTTTAATTTCATCCCAAATTGCTGGATAAAGTTGCCATTCATCAATTAACCTTGGCTTTTCACCATCGAGAAACAATCTAGGATCTTGATGATACATTTCATCAAATTTTTCTCTTTGTTTTTTTGTATTTAATTTAATATAACTTTTTGCAAAATGTAAGGCTGTTGTTGACTTACCGCACCATTTAGGACCTCTAATAAGAATTGCCGTAAAATCATTCATCAATTCTTTTATTTTCTCATCTTGAAGTCTTGCAATATATTTATTTTCCATATAATCACCACTTATATTATATAATTGGCCGAAGTGATTTGCAATGTTTCGCCGAAGTGATTTGCAATGTTTCGCCGAAGTGATTTGCAATAAAATATATACTCTATTCGCCTTTTAATTCAAATAAAATATCTCTAAGTTCAGCAGCTTTTTCAAATTCATAATTTTTAGCAGCTTCTCTCATTTGTTTTTCTATATCTTTAATATATCTTTCTTTTTCTGATCTTGTCATTTTACCATTTTTATTTTTATTAACAACAGTATCTTTAATTTTTAAAGGCATTCTAATTTCTTTAATAATAGTTTTTGGAGTTATATGGTGTTCTTCATTATATTGTTCTTGAATAGCTCTTCTTCTATTTGTTTCATCAATACTTGCTTTCATTGAATCAGTAATTTTAGAAGCATACATAATTACTTTACCATGTTCATTTCTAGCCGCTCTACCTATTACTTGTATTAATGATCTTTCACTTCTTAAAAATCCTTCTTTATCTGCATCTAAAATACATATTAAAGACACTTCAGGAATATCTAAACCTTCTCTTAATAAATTAATACCGACTAAAATATCATATTTACCTTTTCTTAAATTATAAATTATTTCAGTTCTTTCAAGAGTTTTGGTTTCATTATGAAGATAAACAACTTTCATTCCTTGTTCTTTTAAATAAGAAGTTAAATTTTCTGCATCATTAATAGTCATAGTGACTATCATTACTCTTTCATTTCTATTAATTACTTCTTTACTAGCGCCTATTAAATCATAAACTGGATTAGATGTATTTCTAACATCAATAAGCGGATCAAGTAAACCTGTAGGTCTAATAATTTGTTCTACAACTTCATTATTTACTTTATTTAATTCATAATCTCCAGGAGTAGCAGAAGTACATATAATTTGATTAATTTTACTTTCAAATTCTTCAAAATTTAAAGGTCTATTATCTAAAGCAGATGGTAAACGAAAACCATATTCCACTAATACTTCTTTTCTAGCTCTGTCTCCATTATACATACCTTTAATTTGAGGTAAAGTTACATGACTTTCATCAACAAATAATAAATAATCTTTAGGAAAATAATCAAATAAAGTAAAAGGTGTCTGTCCTTCTTTTCTTTTATCAATATGTCGAGAATAATTTTCTATTCCAGGACACATACCAAATTCTAATAAAGTTTCAATGTCTCTATTTGTTCTTTGTGATAATCTTTCTTCTTCAAGTAATTTACCATTAACATGAAAATAATCTAATCTTTCTTTTAATTCTATTTTAATAGTTTCTACAGCTTCATTAATTCTTTTTTGAGTGGAAGCATGTTCATGAGTAGGAAATATAGGATATTCATCAAAAGTATGTTTTATTTCTCCAGTTAATGGATCAACTGCAACAATTTCTTCAATTGTATCAAATTCATCTAATAATATTTTAATAACAAATTCACTTGTTGAACTTGGTGCAATTTCAATAACATCACCATTTACTCTAAAAGTACCTGGTGTTAAATCTAAATTATTTCTAATATATTGATTATTAACTAATCTAGTTAATAAATCTTTACGATCAATTTCTTCACCTTTATGCAAAAAGAAAACTAATGATTGATATTCTTTAGGATCACTTAAACCATATATTGCGGCGACTGAAGCAACAATTATAGTATCACTTCTTTCTAATACTGAATTAATGCTACTCGCTCTCATTATTTCTATTTCTTCATTCATTACAGCATTCTTTTCAATATAAGTATCGGTAGCAGGTAAATATGCTTCTGGTTTATAAAAATCAAAATTAGAAACAAAATATTCAACTCTATTATGAGGAAACAATTCTTTAAATTCAGCATATAGTTGTCCTGCTAAAGTTTTATTATGAACAAGTACTAAAGTAGGTTTATTAATTTTTTCAATAATATTAGCCATTGTAAAAGTTTTTCCAGTTCCAGTAGCCCCTTTTAAAACTTGGAACTTTTTATTATCTTTTAATCCTTGTACTAATTTATCAATTGCTTTAGGTTGATCTCCAGTTGGTTTATATGGAGAGACTAATTGAAATTTATTTTGTTTTATCATTTTTCTTTTTTAAACCTATATTAACTGAACTTTGATGTGCTTTAAAACCTTGACCTTTAACTGCACTTAATCTTGTAACAGTAACAAAAGAAGAAGGGTCTACTTTAGCAATAATATCCATCAATACATAATATTCTCTAATATCTAAAACAACTTGTAAAATTTTAATTTCTTCATGAGTATATCCACCTACTCCAGATATAATAGTAGATCCTCTTTGTATTTTCTCATTAACAATATGATTTAATTCATCATACTTTTTAGAAATAATAGTAACTTCCATATTATTTTCTGTATCAAATAATTTACTTAACATAAAAGAAGCAACAAATGCAGAAAATATACCATTTAAAGTCATACCAAAAGTATTTTCTTTAGCAAAAATAAAATTCAAGATAACAATTAATGCATCAACAACAAAACAAGTAATTGATGTTTTAAACCCGAAAAATTTTTGAAAACTTAAAGTAATAACATCAATTCCACCAGAAGATCCTCCACCAAGAAAAGTTAATCCTACTCCAGTACCCACTAAAACTCCACCAAATAAACCTGCTAAAAACAAATTAATAGAATTAGTAAGTTCGCCAATGTTTCCTAAATAAAACAAATCTAAAGAGCTTAAATATGTGCCTAACATAACAGCAAAAGGATATATAATAGTTGATATAATTGTTTTTATAGCAAATTCATGACCTAGTAATAACCATCCTGCAAAAAAACAAAACCAAGTCAAAATAGTGACCATTAATTGTTTATCAACACCAAATAAAGAATTAACCAAAATAGCAATACCTGAAACACCACCTGTAACAATATCATAAGGTATTAAAAATAAACCTGTTCCAAAACCTAAAATGAAAGATCCTAAAATAACAAAAAATAGTCTTTTAATAATTAGTTTTGCATGTTTACTAATTTTCATTGTTCTTTACCTCCCATTTTAAATACGCATTGATAAACTCATTTAAGTCACCATCTAATACACCATGTACATCACTTGTTTCATAATTAGTTCTATGATCTTTAACCATTGTATAAGGGCAAAAAACATAAGATCTTATTTGAGAACCCCATTCAATATTTTTTTGTTCACCTTGAATTGAACTAATCTTTTTTCTTTGTTCTTCTTGTTTTAATAAATATAGTCTTGATTTTAAAATAGATAACGCTGTTTCTCTATTTTTAATTTGATTTCTTTCATTTTGGCATGTGACAACTATTCCAGTAGGAATATGAGTCATTCTTACAGCTGAATCAGTTTTATTAACATTTTGTCCACCTGCACCAGAAGAACGATATGTATCTATTTTTAAATCTTTTTCATCAATATTAATATCTATATCTCCTACAATTTCTGGAGTAACTTCTACTGAAGCAAAAGATGTATGTCTTCTACCAGATGCATCAAAAGGTGAAATTCTAACTAATCTATGCACACCTTTTTCTGATTTTAGCATGCCATATACTTTTTTACCTTTTAACATGAAAGAAACGCTTTTTAAGCCTGCACCTTCACCTTCAAGATAATCAATCATTTGAATCTTAAAATTATTTTTTTCAGCAAAACGAATATACATTCTATATAACATTTCTGCCCAATCTTGAGATTCTGTTCCTCCTGCACCAGGATGAATATCAACAATTGCGTTGCATTCATCATATTCACCATTTAAAAGAACTTCAACTGAAAATTCATCAAATCTTTTTTCTAGACCTTCAACTTCACTAGAAAGCATTTGATGTAATTCTTCATCATAATTATCTTTTACCAATAAATATGTTTCTATTAAATCATTATAAATTTTATTGAGCTCGTCAAAAGTTTTAATTCTCTCATTTAAAGAATTAAATAAATTTATTTTCTTTTGAGCTTCTCTTTGATTAGCCCAAAAATCATCTTGACCAATTTCTTTTTCTAAATTACTAGCTTGAGATTTTAATTTATCGAGGTCAAAGAGAGTCACCTAACTCTACTAGTGAGCCTTTTAATTTATCTAAAATATTACGGATTTCAAATAATTCTTTCATTATTCTGCTCCGTTTTCATCTTGAGCTTTTTTAGCTTCTTCCATTTGTTTTCTTTCTTCAGCTACTTCTGCTTCAGTTTTCATTCTAACTTGTGCTCTAATTAAAGCTAAAGTAACTTCATCAGAAATAGTTTCAATCATTTCATCAAACATTTGGAAGCCTTCTCTAACATAATCTTGTAAAGGATTAGTTTGAGCATAACTTCTTAAATGGATACCTTCTCTTAATTTTGACATTGAATCAATATGAGTTGTCCAGTTACGATCAATTCTTGATAAAACAACCATTTTTTCAACTTGATCAGCTGCACCTTCTGGCCATGTAGCTCTTTTTTGATTATAATATGATAACAATAAAGAAGCTATATCATCAGTTGCTTCATCAATAGGAGCATCTGTATATCCTTCATCATCAAAAGAACCTTCTGGTAAATATTTAGATTCAAGATTTGCTTTCAATAATTTACCATCAAGATATTTTTCTCTTTCTTCACCATTTAAAGAAGATTTAATAATCTTTTTAGCGGTATTATGGAAATATTCACAAACACTATCATAAATACTTTCTGAATATAAAACTTTATCTCTTTGATCATACATAATCTTTCTTTGTTGTCTTAAAACATCATCATAATCCATTAAAGATTTACGAGTATCAAAATTTTGTCCTTCAATCTTCTTTTGAGCAGAAGTAATTGCATTAGTAACCATTTTGTTATTCAAACCTTCATCACCTAAAGACATAAATGCATTTCTTAACATATCAGAACCAAATCTTAAAATTAATTCATCATCACAACATACAAAGAATCTTGAATATCCTGGATCACCTTGACGTCCAGAACGACCTCTTAATTGGTTATCAATACGTCTTGCTTCGTGACGTTCAGTACCAATAACACATAATCCTGCAGCATGATGAACTTCTTTAGTATCTTTAATTTCTCTAACACCTTCACCAAGTTTAATATCAGTACCACGACCAGCCATATTAGTAGCAATAGTAATTGCACCTAATTGACCAGCTTTTTCAATAATATGAGCTTCTCTTTCATGGTTTTTAGCATTTAAAACTTCATGTGGTAAACCTTCTTTAGTTAAAAGATTAGATAAAAGTTCACTCTTTTCAACAGAAACTGTACCAACTAAGATTGGTTGACCTAATGCATGTCTAGCTTTTATTTCACTAACAATAGCTTTATATTTAGCATTTTCATTACCATAAACCATATCAATATCATCATAACGAATTAATGGTCTATTAGTTGGAATAACAACAACATTCATATTGTAAACTTTTTGGAATTCTTCTTCTTCAGTTTTAGCAGTACCTGTCATACCCGCAATCTTATCATATAAACCAAAGAAGTTTTGATATGTAATAGTTGCCATTGTGATAGTCTCTTGTTTAATTTTAACATTTTCTTTAGCTTGAATAGCTTGTTGTAAACCATCAGAATATTCTCTTCCTTTTAATACACGACCAGTAAATGAATCAATTAAATAAATTTCTCCATCACTAACCATATATTCAACATTTCTTTTCATAATAAAGTTAGCTTTTAAAGCTTGTTGAATACGGTGAACTAAATCTTGGTTTGCAGGATTTGAAGAATCATAAATATTATTTACATTGAACGCTCTTTGAGCAGCATCAACACCACTATCGGTTAAAGAACAAGTTTTTGTTTTAATATCAATAGTAAAATCTTTTTCTTTTCTTAAAGATTTAACAAATCTATCAGCAAAAATATAAGTAGAAGCAGAAGCTCTTTCACCACCAGAAATAATTAAAGGAGTTCTTGATTCATCAATTAAAATAGAGTCAGCTTCATCAACGATTGCATAATGTAAACCTCTTAAAACTCTTCTTTCAACTGTTTGAGCCATATTATCTCTTAAATAATCAAATCCTAATTCGGAATTAGTAGTATAAGTAATATCAGCTAAATAAGCTTGTTTTTTACCATTAGTATCTTTTTCTCTTAAATTAACATCAACAGTTAAACCTAAAAAACGATATACTTGTCCCATTAATTCACAGTCTCTTGATGCCAAATATTCATTAACAGTAACAACATGAACCCCTTTACCATCTAATGCATTCAAATAAACAGGCATAGTTTCAGTTAAAGTTTTACCTTCACCAGTTTTCATTTCTGCTACATCACCTTGATGTAAAACAATGCCACCCATAACTTGAACTTTAAAAGGAAATTCATTTCTAACTCTTCTATCAGCTTCTCTAACAACAGCATAAGCTTCTGGAAGAATATCATCTAATGTTTTACCATTTTGTAATAATTCTTTAAAATAAGGAGTTTTTGCTTTTAATTCTTCATCACTTAAAGCTGCCATTTCATTTTCGTAACTAAGAACTTGATCAGCAATTCTTTCAATTTTTTTTAATCTTCTAGCATCTATTCTTAATAATTTATCTATAAAACTCATTTCAGCGTTCCTTTCTAAATTTAATAACTATCTTATTAATTATACATTATTATTTTTTATCTTAAAAGATAAAGCAGGAATTTGTCTTGTATTTTTTACTTAAAATCATTAAAAAAGCACTGATAAAATCTATCAATGCTCAATTTGACTAATTAACTACCTCTAATTTCTTTAATTTATCTTCAGTAAATGATTGTATAACTACCAACTCCTAAAACAACACTAATTCCAATCATGATTTATTTTCCTTCACTTCTTTTAATCTATTCTTAGAAACAAAATACATTACAACAAACAATATTATTAAAAATCCTATACATATAATTAATGGTAAATAATAAGATTTAAAAGAACTATAATCTTTTATAATATTATTCATTTTATCAAATCCATAAATCACAAATATATTAGTAATTAAAGTTATTAAACATATTGGACTTAATACAAAATAAATTATTCTACATAACTTAATATTTTTTTCTTTCTTAAATGCAATCATTAAAATATCTAAAATAAATAAAACAAGAAGAATAGTTAATACAATTAACCCACATATTAAATACACGTTATAATATTTATCAAATAATTCTACTTTTTCTGGTGGAAATTCTGCATCTGCAAGGCCAAATAAATTTAATGATAAAGAAAATGGTACCCAAAAATTTATATAGCTAAAACCAAGTAATATTATAAATAACAAATATACATTCATAAAAGCCATAGTACTTATCATTTCTCCCTCCAATTAATTTATCTAATTTAATTATATATTATGATTAATTAGATTACTAGCCCCATATTTTTAAATATTCTTTTCAAATTGTAATAAATATAATTTATAATAATATCCTTTTTTAGATAATAATTGTTGATGATTACCTTGTTCAAGTATTTTTCCTTTAGCTAAACAAATAATATTATCAGCATGTTGAATTGTTGATAATCTATGCGCTACGATGAGCATTGTACCAATATTTTTCATTTTTTCTAATGAATCTTGAATTAAAGCTTCTGTTTCTGTATCAATATTTGCAGTAGCTTCATCTAATATTAATATTTGAGGATTATGAACAATAGTTCTACTAAAAGATATAAGTTGTCTTTGACCACTTGAAAAATTACTACCTTTTTCACTTACTTCAGTATTTAAACCATCTTTCATTTTTAAAATAAATTTATCAGCGTTAACATACTTAATTGCATTATTAACTTCTTGTAAAGAAATTGTTTGATCAAATAAAGTAATATTATCTAAAATAGTACCTGAAAAAATAAAAACATCTTGTAACATTTGACCAATTTTACTTCTTAAACATTTAATATCTATTTTCTTTATATCAATATCATCGATTAATATTTCACCTTTTTGTATATCATAATTTCTTACAATCAATGATAAAATTGTTGATTTACCTGAGCCTGTCGCACCTACAAAGGCTACTGTTTGTTTTGGATTAATTACAAAAGAAACATCTTCAAGAACCCAATCTTCATTTTCATAAGCAAAATAAACATGTTTAAATTCTATTTTACCTTTAAATTTATCAATAATTAATGGTTCTTTATCATTAACAATAGTGGATTCCATATCTAAAATATTAAATATTCTTCCACTTGCTACTATACCTGCTTGTAATTTATCAAATTGTTCAGAAATATTTTGAATAGGTCCAAAGAAATTATCTGTATAATTATAAAAAGAAATTAATAAGCCAAAATTAAATATTGTACCAAATATTACTTTTCCTTCTTTAACCATTGGGAAACCAATTAAAAAGACTAACGCTATTGCTGAAAAATATAAGAAAGAAATTAAAGGACGATATAAAGCAAAAACAAACATTACATTCCTTTTAGCTTTAACTAAATTTTTATTTGTAACATCAAATTCTTTTTTCTTTTTATTTTCTTGATTAAATGTTTGTATTAATTTCATACCAGAAAGATTTTCTGATAAAAATGTATTTAAATTAGATATTTGTTTTCTTTCATTTTGAAAAGCTTTTTGTGAATAATGTCGATATATAATAGTTAATATAATAATTAATACCATGATTAACATCATATATCCCGCTAGAACATAATTAATCATAAACATATTAACAATAATACCAATTAATAAAAGACTATATTTTAATAAATTAACTAAAACTGTTGTATATAATTCATTTAAAGCATTAGTATCACTAGTTACTCTAGTAACCAATCTTCCTACTGGTATTTTATTTAATTGTTCTTGAGAAAAAGTTTCTATTTTTTCAAACACTTGTTGTCTCAAAGTAAAAATAATATTTTGACCTGCTTTTTGAATAATTATAGTTTCTATATAAGTTAATAACATATTTATTACAATAACTATAAAATAATAAATACAATAAATAAATATTGTTTTTAATGCTCCTTCATATAAATTAGAAACATCTAAAGCATTTATGTATGCACCAATAATTCTAGGTGTTAATAAATTAAAAACTACATTCAAAAGAATTAAAAAGATACCTAAAATAAATTTCCATTTATATGGTGCAATATATTTAAATGTTCTTTTTAAGATTTCTCTATCGGTATATTTTTTTGTTAAGGTTAAATCAATCTTATCCATTTTTTTCACCTAACGATTCTTCTAATTTTTGTAAATCAACCATTCTTTTATAAGTTGGTGATATTTTTAATAAATTTTCATGTGTATCAAAAGCTTCTACTTTACCTTCATTTAAAACAATAATACGATCAAGGTGTTCAACTGTAGACACTCTTGAAGAGACTAAAATAGTTGTTTTTCCTTTTCTTTTTTCTTTAATATTTGATAATATTTTTTCTTCTGTTTTGACATCAACTGCACTAACTGAATCATCTAGAACCATAATTGGAGAATCTTTTAAATACGCTCTAGCAATACTAATTCTTTGTTTTTGTCCACCTGATAAAGTAACTCCTCTTTCTCCGACTAAAGTTTTATATCCATCAATAAAATCGACAATATTATTATCTACATCAGCAAATTTACATGCTTCTATTACTTTTTCTTTTTTTATTTCATCTTCAGAAAAAGCTACATTATCTTCTATAGAAGTAGAAAATAAAAAATTATCTTGAGGAACAAAACTAATATTATTTCTAACATCTTTTATCTTAAGATCCATGATATCATTATCATCTAAGAATAATGTTCCTTTTTTAAAATTATCTAATCTTAATAATGATGAAACAAGTGTTGTTTTGCCAGAACCAATCTTACCGACTATACCAATATTTTCACCAACATTTATTTCTAAATTAATATTTTCTAATTGATAAACATCATTATTTAAATAAGAATATGAAAAATTTTTGAATGTTATTTTACCTTTTAATTTATCAATTTTTTTACTTGTAGGAAGATCCATTACATCAATTTTTTCATCTAATAAATTAGATATTCTTTTTAAAGAAGTTTTAGCTCTTGATCTTAACGCAACAATTTGTCCTAAAGCAATCATAGGCCAAATAATAGTGTTAAAATAACCAACAAATTCAATCATATCTGCTCTAGTAAAATTAACATTATTATCACCATAAACACCTTGATAAACTAAAAATGCTCCATATGTTAAACCAACAACCGTCATTCCTTCAATTAATATAGAAAAACCTGTATCTAAAAAAGCAGAAAATTTAACTAATGCTAAATCTTTATTTTTAGTTTCTTCATTAACTTTTTTAAATCTAATAGCTTCTTTAATTTCATTTACAAATGCTTTAATAACTCTTAAGCCTGTAAATAATTCTTGTACATAATCAGACATTCTTTCAAATGCTTTTTGTCTATCATTATAAATTTTTTCTATTTTATTATCGATAAAATAAGCAAATATACATAATAAAATTAAAGGAATTAAACAAATTAAAGATAAAGATAAATTTATTCTTAACATTTTATAAAAAGTTAATATAGTTAAAAAAACTGAATCAACAAGCATAACAGTTCCCCATCCATAAGCTTCTTGAATAGTATCTAAATCATTAGTAAAATATGACATCATCGCTCCAACTTTATTTTCTTGATAAAATCTTTGTGATAATTTTTCACATTTAACAAACATATCTTCTCTTAAATCGCTAGCAATATTAAACGCTCCTGATAGGATACTTACTCTCCAAATAAATCTTCCAGTGAACATAAATATTGCCACATAAAATATATTTAATGCTCCTTGATTAATCATTATTTCAGTCAATGTTCCATTATCATTAGCTCTTGATAAATCACCAATAATTTGAGGAACTAATAATTGCACATAATCAACAAGTATTAAAAAAAGCACTCCTATAAAGAAGTGTAAAAAATATTTAAAATAAAATCTGTTAACATACTTTCCGAATATCATATGGCATATTATACACAAGATTTTGTTTTTTTTATATAAAAGTTTGGTTTTTTAATTATTATATGCTTTTTTTAAAGAAAGTATTTTTCATCTAACAAGGTCTAGTATCTTGTTGGATCATTTAGTATTATTTTGATTTTCATTCTTCCATCATAATCACTATAATCTGATTTTAAATCATTTAATGCATATGTAGCATCTTGAAATATTTCTTTTTTTAAATTAACATAATCATTCGATAAATATCTAAGTTCAGTATCTATCGCGTATTGACCATTATTCATAGTTGTTGAGCCTATATTATATCGTCCATTTATTGTAAATTCTATTGTATTTGAAATAATTGACGCTCTAACTGATACATCTATATAACTATCTCCATGGCTTATACTTCCAGAATATTGATTAGCAATACTATGCATGGTCATTGATAATTGATTAGAAAATATTCCATCATGTTTTCTATTATCACTTGAATAACTACTTCCACTTGAATAACTGCTTCCACTTGTTCCACCAGATAACCCCACATAAAATCCACCTAAGCTTGAATCACTAAATTCTTCAAAAGCTCCACCTACTTTAAATCTATAAATTCCCATTATTATGATATTAGCAACAAAAATAATAATTAAAGTAGTTTGTAATGTTTTTATTTCTCTAAATATTAAACACAATATTATTGATAAAACAAAACTAATACCAATACTAATAGGAGTAAAGAAAGGATCATATTCGGCATCTACATCTTTAGAAGTTGTAATTAACCAAGCAAATGAGTTTATTCCCGGTGAAATAATTCCTGCAAAAACAATAATTATTGAAAACATATCAGGATCAGTATCATTATGGCCACCAAAACTTTCAATACAATTCATAGAACAAATCATTGAAAAAATCATTACAATTATAAAAATAATTCTTTTTAAAACAACTCCAAAACCATTATCTAGAATTGATATATCTAAAATATCACCTAATATTTGATATACTAAACCTCCTGCAATAGTTATTATAAAAATTCCTGCATACATTTCGAAAACTCTTGATCCACCTATATTAGGATTAGAACAAAAAATAGGAAAAACAATAAAAATTAAAATTAATAAACCAACTGAAATCAAAATGCTAGTAAGCAATCTAAGGAATCTATTACCAAGCATAATAATCACCTAGTTATGGAATAATTCATCAAGAGCAGCTTGTTCATCACTAGTTAAAATTCCATCACTAGCGCATACCATTAAGCCAATCATTAATAAATCATTAACATTTTCATCATCAAGAGCAGCTTTAAAATAAAATACTCTATTTTCTGCTTCTTCAAAATCCATATCTTTAAAATAAAGATTTAATTGTTGTCCAGAAATAGTTAAACCCATTGTATCAATTAATAATTGAATTTCATCAAAAGCAATAATGTTATCTAATTTAATAAAATAGCCAAAAATTTTTAACATATCTGGCATTGCTTCATCTTTATTATTTGTAATTAAAACATTATATAATTTATCGACAGCTTCCTTTGTTAAATTAATTTTTTCTTCATAAGACATGTCTAAAGCATCTTGAAGTAAATCATTAAAATCATTGTTCATAAAAAACACCTCGTAATATATTGATTATTATATATAACTTAATGTTTTAATTATTTAAAAAAATTTAATTTTGGCGCTAAATTGGCACTTATAACCCTAATTCAGTCTTATCAATATCCGCCCTTTTAACATAATCAATAAATGCAGAAAAAATGGTCATAAATAATATTATTTGTTTCTTTATATTGATATAAACTATATAATTTAGATTTTACTTTAATTAAAAGAATATCTTCTTTATTATTAAAAGATTTAATTATTAATTTACTTTCGCCCTTTGCTAAAGCAATATAAAATTATATTTATTTACAATAACAACCTATTGATTGTTTATATTTATTACCATTAAAATCAAATAAAATATTATTCACTTTAATAGAATTGTTTTCTTTAAATAATCTTTCTTCTTGCATAATGCAGTATTTTTTGGCATTTACTAAACCAATTTTATTATCTATTTTATATTTAGGTAAAGGATCAACTTCTTCTAAATAAGATTCACTTTTATTATAAAAATCATCTAAATTTTCAATAACATAATTATCCACACTATAAATAAGATTTTTTTGTAAAATAACATTATTACAATTACCTAATTTGAATGAAGCATTTTGAGATTTATTATAAATTAAATTGTTATAAAAATTAACTTTTCTATCATCATTTATTTGTAAAATAATAGGACTAGTTTTATTAGAAGTAATTATAGTATTGTTATATATTTCTAATCCAGAAGAATAATAATTAGCAAATATAATTCCTTTATTCCCTATATCATCTATAGATAGATTATATCTAACTATCGTTTTATCTTCTCCAAGAATATCATTTTCATTTTTAAAATTACAATTAATAAATAAACCAAAAGAATTATCATGACTATAATTGTATTGCCAAATAGTATCTTTACTTTGCAAATCAGCGTCAAGCAATGATCCATCCATTATTCCTAAATTATTATTAGGATTTTTCATTGCTTTATTATTATATCCTTCATTATATTGAATAATAGTTTTATCAACATAAGAAGTAACAATTTGATTTCCTGTATAGCATCTAATAGAAGTATCATGAATAACATTATGTTCAATAATTCCACCTAATAAATTTCTAGCAAATATAGCATTTTTGCCTATATTAGAAATATTATTATAATTAATATTAACGTTTGTATAAGCGTATTTAGAGAAATCTTTATCATATGGAGAATTTTTTTCTACATTATTATTAACCATATTCCAATAAGTAGAAATACCAACATTATCAACATTTTCTATTTTATTATTTGTAATCAGCAAATTATCATATCGACTATTTCTATTTTCTACCCAAACTTGAATGCCACCTGTTTTTTTACTAGATAAAGCACTACCATTATTTTCTTGATCTAAATAACCTCTAATATCATGAATATATAAAGATCTTAAAGTAATATTTTTATATATCCCTTCTTTATTAGAATTAATTAAAACGCCTCTTTTATCACCTATAAGATTATTAGAATCATATATTTCTAAATTTTCTACAATAACATTACTACAATTTTCTAAATACAAAACAGCTTTATTAATTCTATTATTACCATCAATAATTGGTTTATTACCTTCACCATAATTAGAAATTAAAATAGGTTCATTATCTAATCCAACAACATTAATTAAATCAAAACCATCTATAAATTTACTATTATTTTTTAATAATATCTTAGTGCCACTTTCTATATTTAATGTTTTTAAAACGTTTAAATCATTATATGGATTATCATAACTTCCATTGCCATTACTAACATTACTATCAAAATAAATTTCATTTTTATAATTAAATTCATTATATTTAAGATTAATATTAAATTGATTAGCTATTTTACTAGCTTCACCTATTTGATAAACCAAACATTCATTTTGTTCATTAAAATTAAGATAAGCACTAATATTATTACCTAAATCATAACCTGCTACATTATAAACACCTTGATGAAAATACTCACCATTACATAACTCAAAAGGTACATTATAAAACTTATTAGTGCCTAAAATAACATTATTCTTATTTTTACATAACTTAATTTGTTCATTTCTTATTTTATCTTTAAAAGAAACAATTTTACCATTTTCATAAACATTAATAGGAATAACAAAACAATTATCCACAATAGATAAATAATTATTAACAATATCATTAAACTTATTAATATAATTATCATTTTCATCTGCATTAAACGATACAATAACATTCACATTACTAGTTACATAATTATTATTAGATAAATAAGATAAACAATTATTTAATTTATTAACACTTTCTTTATAAAAATTTCCATTTATATTCCAATCATTAATATTTGAATAAGTAACACTACTATCAATAACTACAACATCATTATTACTTTCATAAGAAGCACAAAAAGAGGACATAAGTCCTCCATTTTTATTATTTAATAATCCTAATCTATTTGAATCATATTCATAAGCATTATCACACTTAATAACATCTTCACTTTCGCCTATTCTAGAAATAAGACCATCTCCTACAAATAAAAATACATCAACATATTTATAATCAATATCAACCTTATTACAAGAATAAACAAATAAACTACTAAACAACAAAACAATATTTAGAATATATTTATAAATACCATTCTTTCTTTTCATATAACTAATTATTTGTTAAAGGAATAAAATAAATTTCATTAATAGTAAATGTACCTTTACCAACTTTTGATATTTTCAAAGAGAAAAAATCATATACATCTTCTACCTTTGCTAAACTAAGGTGTAATCTAACTCTTAATACACCTTTGCCTTTATCTAAAGAATAAGTATCACTTAAATTATCTCCGTTAATATTATATTTAATATTCAATTTTGTATCTGTATTATTAGTAACTTTGAAGCCAAGATAATATTCTCCAATATAAGGGTTTCCTTCAGTATCAGCAGGAAGATATCTTATTTGAAATAATTGAGGTTTTTTAGAAGCTGTAGCTTGTTTAGTTGATGTTCCTGTAATAACACCTTCGCTCATTGTTAAAGTATTTTTAAAAGAAGTATCATCAAAGAATGTGTACCAACCAGGAGTTGTAATCTCAGCTGCTTTTTTTATTTCTAATTCAGAACTATCTTTAATCAAATTATTATCATTTAATTCAATAACTTCAACAGGAATAGATTTTATTACTCCTCCGCAAGATATTTCTAATTCAGTTTTTCCAATACCTTTTTTAGCTATAGATGTTGTTCCATCATTATTTTGAGATAAAGTTGCTACTTTTTCATCTTTTATTTCATATTTAATATCATTTACAAATGTAGCGTTACTTGGACTAATAGAAACATTCAATTTTTTTGTTCCAGAATCTTTGCTTCCTAAAACAATTTTTTCTTGATAAAAATTAGTTAAAGTAATACTTTCTACTGGAATATAATCTTCTATATTATCAATAGTGCCACATTCTGAACATTCATCAAACATTTTATTAGTATTATATTTTTTTACGAATGTATGTTCATGTCCTTCATTATTATCCAAATATTGAGTTCCAACTAATGATGCTTTAGTAGTAATAGGATCTAAATCATTAATTTTTACAGATAATTCAATATTATTTTGTTTTAAAGAAGAATCTTTAGAATAATTAATCGTATAACATGCCCAATAATATGAATCATTATCTTCTAGAGATAAACCTTCACTAGTGTAATAATAATTTTTATTATTAGCAGCTATACTTTTATAAACTGTATCTACATTTACTACATTAGCTTCTTTAGTAGTTTCTAAACCAATCACTTCACTTCTAATAAATGTAATTGTTTCAATATTGCCTTTTAATGCAATAGCAAATCTTAAAGAAGTAGATCCATCATTTAATGTCGCCCATTGAGTATATATTTTTGATGTTTCAACTTTTTCATTATCACCAAAATGTACTTTTTTAATATCAATACCTTTATTATTGAGTAAGGTTGGTGTTTCATTAAAGTCAGTTTTTTTATTAATGACAAAAGAATTAATCATTAATAAAGAAGAAAAACATAATAATACATTAAGTAACTTTTTCATATTATTCACCTAAAAATTATCATTTGGTCTAATATTATTCATATCATGACTACCAGATGTTCCCGATAATAGAATAACATCATCTAAAATCATTTCATCTTCTTCTAAAATTGGCGTTGAGTATTGTTTCATTTTATTTTTTCCCCTTTCTTTTTAAAATAATTTTATCAATATATTTTTCATTCCAAGTTATTAATAACATTACCATACTTATAGCAAATACAGTTGTTATTGTTATTTGACTACCAATAACTAATTTTTCCCATGTTGGAGTTACATGAACTATTTTCATTCCTGAAGATATATAATTCATTTGATTTGATCTAACAACAGTATAAAGAATTCTATGTGCTGATTCTCTCATTCTCCATGCGAGTTCACCATATCCTTCTGAGAATTGTTTTAAATATTCTGTATCAGTTGTTCCATCAGGTAAATCACTACCATGAAGTAATCCATCTTCTACTGACATATATGATTTATTCCAGAAGTCTGAAATAATAATTCCATTCATTCCAAATTCAGCACGACATACAGTATTTGTAAACCCTTGTACTCCAGTCCATTTAGCACCTAATCGATTAAGGCCAGTCATAAGACCCATCATTTGCATTTCATCACCAACATTAATTGCAATTTCTATTGGTAATAAATAATTTTCTCTTATTGTTTGTTCGTTTGTCCAAGAACAAATACCATATCTATTAGTTTCTTGATCATTTAATACACCATGTTTTAAGATGACATAGACCCCTTTTGCTTGAGTACCTTTTGTTTCATATCCACTTGTTATACCAGTTAAGAAGCCATCTTCACTATAATATTCAAAAGCTCTACCATTATAAGCACCTCTTAACAAATTAATACCATATCCATAAATTCCAGCATACCCAACCCAAAGACATTCTTCACCAATTTGAGCCCCTAATCTTTCCATTAAATCAGTATTAAATGTTGCAGCAACAATACCATTACATGTAAATATAGTTGGATATTCACCTACACCAGATTCAAAAAATTTAGCATATCCTTCAAAAATATTATCAGTTGAATTATAACCATAAGCTTGAATAGGCCCAACCGAGCCATTTTGTTCACATGTTGTAGGAGCATTTATTCTTTCAATTAATTTAGTAGTTCTCAAACCATCACTTAATAAACTAATATAATCATCATAAGTTAATTGATCTAATAATTGTGACCATAATTCATTATCGTATTCAATTAAACGATTATCTTCATATTCTCTTAAGTCAATCAATGAATAACTTGTTAAAGTTGAACCATATGTAGGATATTTAATATTATCTTTAGAAATAGTTTGGACTTTTTGATCATTATCATAACCATCTTTAACACTTATTTTAATAGTTTTATTTAAAGTACCTGACCAATTATTTCTAGTAACATATAAAGCATTTTCTCCATTTGTAGTTTTAGCATCTATTTTGTCATAAAGTAAATAATCGGTATTATCAAATTGATTAGTTATTTTATCAACACCAAAATTTTTCTTTTGTCCTTCATATTCTTGTTTAAATTTTTCATTAGCGTTAATAATATGTTCATTTGTAGAATATTTTTTATCATCAAAAGCAATATAAATTGGATTAGAAACTAATGTAGAATCACCATCAACATTATAATTTTTCTTTTTTAAAATATTATTAATTGCATTATGAGCATCACTAGCAATAGTTAAATAATAATTATCTTTATTATCATTTGAACCTATTACATAAGTTTTAGCTTTATAAGAATCATAAGAAGCAAAATATTTTTCATTAACTTTTATTTTAATATTTTCAGTTTCATTAGGTGCAAGAGACTTAGTTTTCTTAAAACCTACTAATTCAACAGAAGGTTTTTCAATTTTATTATTAATATCATATTGAGTATATGGTTTTTGTAAATATAATTCTACAACATCTTTACCTTCTACTTTACCAATGTTAGTTACATCAATAGAAACTTCATATTCATCATTTTCTTTCTTTTCTACTTTATAATTAGACCATTTAAATGATGTATAAGACAAACCATATCCAAAAGGATATTTAACAACTTTTGAATAATCAAAATCACCAACATTTTCTTTATTTAATATAGAATCTTCATATCTAGTTTCAGTATATTTATATCCGTTATAAATACCTTCTTGATATGCTACATAATATTTATTTTCACCATTTCTATATGAAGTAATATTAGATGAATTACCATATTCAGTAGCGCCTATATTATAATAAACAGGATTTGCAGAATGTTTATAAAAGAAAGTAGTAGATAAATTTCCTGATGGATTGACTTTACCCGCTAAAACTTTACCAATAGCAATAGTTCCAGTCGATCCAGTTGTACCACACCAAAGAAGTGAATCTATTGAATATTCATTATTATCAACAAAATCACATTGAATTTGATTAGCTGAATTCATTAAAACAATAATCTTTTTAATTGTACCATTATCTTTTAATTTCTTTAAATTTGTTAAAATATCTTTTTCATTATTAGATAAAGATAAATAATTATTTGAATCATCTAAAACTTCATTTTTTGACTCAAACATATCTCTATTTTCACCTGCTGATCTTGATAACACTACAATAGCAGCATCAGCTTTATTATTTTTAGCATTTGGAAGTTCATTCCAAGGTGCATCTTTAGTTCTAAAAGATTTATTTTGAGATTGGTTTCCACTAAAATCTGTTCCTTGCCAATATTCTTCATGACTACTATAAAAATCCCATAAATCTTTATTTACAGTAAAGCCGCTTTTTTCTAAACCACTTTTTAAAGTGGTAGCTTTTTTTACCGCTTTAGCATTAGCTCCACTTGAGCCACCACCAGTATAAACAAAATTAACAGAATTAGCACTATAAAGACTAATAGTAGATTTTTCTTTTAAAGGTAAAGTATTATTATCATTTTTTAACATTACTAAACCTTCGGACATTACTTCTTCAACAATATCTTCACTGGCTTTTCTTAAATCTTCAACATCAAAATAATCAGAATCATAATAACTTTTAATTTCAGCATCTTCATCAATAACAACTTTTTGAACAGGGATATTAAACGCTCCATTAATTGCAGAAGCATTATCTAAAGCAATAGAAGAACCAACAGTAATCACACCAAAAAGAATAGTAAATGTATTAGCTAAAACTTTTGATGTCGTTTTAAACGCTTTATTCATGTTTATTATCCTCCTGTAATTTATTTTGTTTTTGATAAATACTTACATTTCCTATAATTCCACTTATTAAAAACATAAATAAACTTATAATATATTCCTTATCCATTTCTTGAATTGCTTTCATATTAAATCCACCATAAAATACTTCAGATAAATACATGTATGATGCATTAATAAAAATCAAGAATGAAACAAAACTCAAAACAGTAGTGATAATACTAGCAAATTTTGATGTTTTAGAAAACAAAGATAAAACAACAAATAAACATAAACCAACAATTGGTAAGCTAAAAGCCCAAGCAGAATAATAATCTGACCCATCATATTTAATTTTATATAAAATTCCACTAATAAGCGCTAATAAAGAACTAATTAAAGCAAGATAAAATCCTATTCTTTTAGAAGATATGGTCTTTTTCATATCTTCTAATATTAAATTTATTTTTTCCATTTTATTCACCTAATCCAATAAAATGAATATTATTCATTACAATAGTTCCTAAAGCAGGTTTCTTTAATTTTAAATTAACAAATGAGCCAGAAACAGTTCCATCACTAGTAAATGTTACTTTAAAAGTAAATGTTTCATTTTGTTTAATATTAACAGTCTTTGTTTGGCCTTTTTGAGAGTCAATTTCATAAGTAAATTCTAAATTAGTTTCAGTATTATTAGTTACATCCATTTTAAAGAAGAATTTACCATTATAAATATTTTCTCCATCTTTTGGAAGATATCTAACATTAATTGGAGTATTAGTAGTTATAGCTTTACCAATATTACCAGTAAGAGTCCCTTCTTTCATATTAAATGAATTTGATGTAGAAGAATTATTTTTTGTATACCAATTATTAGTAGGTGTATCTGTATCTTTACTAACATTTGCTAATGGTTCAACAGTATCTTTAATTTGAGTTTCATTAGACATAACTATTACTAAACATTCTTTGCTTAATGATCCTGAACTTACAACAACTTTTGTTGAGCCACCTTTATGTGCAGTAATAACACCATTATCAACAGTAGCTATTTCATTATTTAAAGAAGTCCATGTAACTTCTTCAGTTAATCCTTCAGTTGTAGCAATAATGGTTTCTTGTATAACATTATTAGTTAAATCTAAAATAATTTTTGTTTTTGATAATTCTAATGACTGAGAAGCGATATTTAAAGTTGTTTTAGTTTTCATTTCTCCACTTGTAGCAATAATATCAACATTTCCACCTTTTAATAAAGTTACAACACCATTATTAACAGTAGCAACTTCTTCATCACTAGAAGACCAAGTAACTTCTTCAGTATTTCCATAAACATTTAAATTAAGAGTGCCAGTAGATAATTGAACATCATAAGTTTTATTACTTAAATTAATTATTTTTTCACCTTCATTAATTTTAATTGCTAAAGATTTTTCTACTACAAAATCAGTGCATTTTAATGTATAAGGTCCAGACATATAATTTGACCAATTATCACTACTACACATACTAACACTGAAAGGTTTATCTTGTTCAATAGTACAACTTTCAAATTTAACATCAGTTGGTGTATTAGCTTCAATTTTTACCATGAAGATTTCTTTTTCTTGATCTGTACCACTTGATTTAGCACCAAATCTTAAATATCCACTAACAGAACTTTCTACATTAAATGAAACATTAACAATATCACCTGCAGTAAATCCACTAGGCATATATCTTAAGAAATGTTCTGTTGATTTATTTGTATTATTATTTAATGTTACTTTTCCATTAGCATGATAACCAGAAATATCTTTTGCGGTAGAATAATAATACCACTTACCAGCATTTTTATATACTTCAGCATTTTTACCATTACTTAAAACATAATAATCTTCTGGAGCAGTAACAGTTACTTCACAAGTATCAAAAGCATCACCTTTAGCGGCTTTAATTGTAGTTTGGCCTTTACTAACAGCAGTTACTAAACCATCTTCATCAACTGTAGCAACTCCTTCATTAGATGAAGTCCAAACATAACTACCACTTAAATTTTTAGAATTAGTTGCTTCTAATTGATATGTTAATTTTTCAGAAACATCTATTATTACTGTTTTTGCTGAAAGAGAAACTGTAATTTGTTCAACAGTAACTAAACATGTTGCAACTTTACTTCCAGCAGTTGCTTTAATTGTTGTTTGACCTACTTTTTCTCCTTTAATTCTTCCAGTAGTTGAAACACTGACAATATCAGGATTTTCACTTTCCCAAGTAACACTTACTCCTTTTGGACTAGTAATTGCTTTTAAATTTTGTTCTTGACCTACTACTAATGTAGTTTCTTTTTTATTCATAATTATTGTAACATTACTAGTATTCGTATCATTAGAACAGCCAGTAAATAACATGACAAAACATAAAAGAATTAAACTAACCAATTTTGGTAATTTTAAATTAAAACGATTTCATTGCATTTATTTGTATAAATAATTGCATAATGTACACTGATTTAAATGCAAAAAAATACCTAGATGTTGCTCTAGGTATTCATAAATATAGATTTATTATTAAGCTTCTTTTCTTAATTCTTCGATTAAAGCTTTTTTTCTATTTTGGATTTCTTCTCTAGCTTTTTTAATTTCTTCTCCATGTTTAGATTCGAAATCACTAAAGAATTTATCTTTATCTTCATTTAATTTCTTTTCTGTATCTGCAACTTTTTCTTCAATTTGTTTAGTTAAATCATCAGGCAATTCATTTCTGATTTTTTGTAATGAAGCTAAACAAGTTTGAATAGCTTTTCTAGCAGTTTCAATAAAAGATAATGCAGCTTGGTGAGCAGAATCTAATGTAGCTTGGCTACTATCAAGAAGTTTATCAGCAGTATCTAAAGCTTCATTTGCTACTTTAATTTGAGCTTCAATAGCTTTATATTCTTTACCTTGCTCTTTTAATTCATCTAATTTAGCTTGTAAATCATTTACTTTCTTTCTGTTTGCAAGCACTTGATCTTTATATTCACTTACTGCTTTAGATGCTTTTGCATAAGCTGAATCTTCACTTACTAAATAATTATAAACAGTATTATCTAAACTTGTATATGCATTAGATAAGCTTTCAAAAGCTTGATCATAAAGTGATAAAATAGCTTTATAAAGAGCGTTTGTAGTATCTATAGCGTCTCTAACATATTGATTTTCACTTAAATTGATTTTTGATTCTTTTGCTTGATTATAATAATATTCAAGTTGTTCAGAATAAATATCTGTTCTTTCTAATTGATATGCTGCTACTAATTTAAGTAATTGTTCATAGCTCATCTTACTAACTTCTTCTTGAGTTAAAGTTGGATCTTGTTCCATAACAATTCTTTCTAGTTCACTTCTAGCATAACTTTCTATATTTTTTATAGTAGTAGTTATACCATATTTATCACAAGCATCTTTAACATAAGTTGTTACTTTATCTTGTAATTCTTTAACTGCTTCTTCATCACTTGAAATAGAAATATTAATAGAATAATTTTTAACTGATACTTCACCTTTTAATAAATATCCTGTTTCATTTTCTACTTTAACAATAATGTCTAAAGCATCATCTAAAGATTTACCTACGATTACTTCTCCAGAAATAATCATTTTTCCATCATCATTAACTCCTCTAACAGAAACAACTTTGTTATTAGAATCAACAACTAATTCAATATTAGGATTACCACTTGTATTTTGATCTTTTTCTAATCTAACTAAACTCTTAGTAGTAGTTTGTTTTTCTCCTAATTCAACATTAACTAATGCTTTTGGAGTAGCGTTATTTTGAGGAATAACTAACACACATACAGTAATTGCACAAGCAGCTGCTAAACCACCAGCTAAACAGCCAAATAAAACTTTCTTATTCATAAATAAACTCCTTTGTTTTGTAAATTCAATTTGTGAAGAGATTTTTGAATACATGTCAGGTACAGGGAATTTTTTTTCAAAATCAGATAAATATTTTTTTTCTTCTTTATTCATATAATTTTTCCTCCTCATAATGTTTCTTTAAAATCTTCATTGCTCGATAATATTTTGCTTGAATTACGCCTAAGGTTTGATTCAATTCATCGGCAATATCTTGAAAACTATCTTCTAGAACAACTTTCTTATAAACAATTTTTGCTTCCTCCGGACTAAGCAATTTATTTAAAGTAATAGTTAATTCAAATTTAGAATAGTCTTCATTATAAGAGGCATCTAATGGCACTTGTAAGGTTTCTTTGTTTTGCTTTCTTTTTTTATATGCATTTAATGCACAACTTTTAGCAATCGAAGCTAAATATTGTTTAAAACTACCTTTTTCTTGATAATTAGAGATATCATTCATTAGTTTTATAAATGTTTCTTGCAAGACATCTTGTGATACTTGTTCATCTCTAGTGATGTCTAAGGCAATGTAATAAACTAATCGATAATATTCCTGATACACAAGATCGAAAGCATATTTCTTTTTTAGCTTCAAATCTAAGATTACCTTTTCATTGATACTCATTTATCTCTCCTACACTTACTATAACAATCTAAACCCTCAAAATTATTTTAAAAATTTAAATTTTCTATCTTTATATTAATTTTTTTAAAAAAATTGTCCATTAAAAAAGAAGATAAGTAACATTTTTATCTTCTTTGTTACTTAATTTGATTTATTTTTTCTATTAATTTGATAAAAATTAAGAACAATATATATAGCAAGTAATACAACAATAGAAGCAATTAAATAATAATACATCATAATTATACTTACTTTTTGATCAAAGAAATAAATATTACAATCTAAAGCATCTTTTAATGCTTCTATTCTTTCACTAGGCCAAGATAAATCATTAACTTCATTAATCGCGCTTTGCATCATATGATTTTTTATTAATGATGTACCATATGTCCCTGGTAAAAAAGATAATATTTTTCTTAAAGTTGGATTAAATGAAGAAATAGGCATATACGCTCCACATAGGAATCCATATCCTGCACTGACAATTGTTCCTACTGCCGAAATTTGTCCTTGAGTTTTTAAAAATAAATTTATAATTGAAGACAAAGCTGTTCCAAATAATACTAACAAGAATATATCTAACATTATTAATAAAATATCACTAAAAGTTATAAACCAACCTATACATGCAATATAAATAAAACAAATAATCATTGACACATAACAAACAATTAAAGTAACAATAACAGTTGATATATAATATCCAAACGCTAAAGTTGATTCTTTAATTGGACTAATTGTTAAATCATTTCTTGTTCCATTAACTTTATCTTGAACCATTAATAAATTTGAACAAAATGCCACTGTAACACATGAAACTGCTAATAAAGCAGAAGACAATTCTCCACCTACAATACCATTAATTATTAAATTAGAAGTATCTTTAGGAACAAAATCTAATAAAGTATTTTTATAAACATTTGCTAAAAATGTTATATATAACACAAGTAAAACTGCAGGAGATATTAAAGAAGCTAAAAACATTCCTTTATCTTTAAAAAACAATTTACAATTTCTTTTAATTAACGCTAAAAGTTGTTTCATTTTTCGCCTCCAAGTAATTTTTTACCTGTTACAGATAAAAATACATCATCCATCTTACCTTTTACAATTTCATAATCAGTAAATATTTCTGGATATTTAATAATCAATTCTGTAGCAACTTTAGTATTACTTACTTCAATTCTAAAAGCTTCATTAATTTTTTCATAAGGCAAATTCAATTCTTTTATTACATCTTCTTTTTGATTATAAATAGTTATAAAATCTCCTGAATATTGATTTTTTAAAGAAATAGGTGTTCCTTCTGCTACTATTTTACCTGAATCTAAAATAATAACATGATCAGCATCACTAGCTTCTTCCATATAATGAGTAGTTAAAAATACTGTCATATTTTTTTCTTTTTTTAAATAATCAATAGCTTTCCAAATAGTTTTTCTAGTTTGAGGATCAAGACCTGTAGTAGGTTCGTCTAATATCAATATTTTAGGCTCATGAAATATAGCTCTAGCAATATCTATTCTTCTTCTTTGACCGCCTGATAATTTTTTTAAAGGTCTTTTTAGAATACTTTTTAAATCTAATAAATTACTAATTTCTTCTAATCTTTCATTAAATTGTTTACCTGTTATATTATATAAAGCTGCTCTACATGCTAAATTATCTAAAACTGATAAGCTTAAATCTAAAGTTGAATATTGAAATACAACTCCTAAATCATTTTTAATTGACATAATATCATTATCAATATCATATCCATTAATAATAACATCGCCTTTATCTTTATTTAAAACACCACATATAATTCCAATTGTAGTACTTTTACCTGCTCCATTTACTCCCAAAAAAGCAAACAGTTCACCTTCTTTAACTTTAAAAGATAAATCTTGAACTGCTTTAACATTACCAAAACTTTTATATAAATGATTAATTTCAATAATATCCATTTTCTTTTCCTCAAAAAAAATTATATATTAATTAATTTACATAAACAATTTTTCTATATCAATTAAATAACATTTATTTTCTTTTATTAAATCATTAGTAAAACCACTTTTAGAAAAAGCATATAGATATTTATTTTCTTTATCTATACAATAAGAACTAGTAACTAAATTATTAAATTCTTTTATATCAAATTTATTATTTGTGTAATTTACTTTGCCTATTAAAGCATTATTAGAAGATAATCTTTTAAATATAAATCACAAAATTTATCTATACTAGCTTACTTTAAGAAAAGAATTAAATTCAATTAATGAACTTTAGAGTTCATTATAAGCAAAATGTCATATAAGGAGGTATCTTAATGTTTTTTCCTTCAATAGAAAATTGTTTAGGGTGAATAATAATAGAATAATCTATTCTTTTAGAAAATTTTTCTTTAAATTTATCAAAAGAAACTTTAGTGTAATTTTTTGATGATTTTACTTCAACGGGGATAACTTTCAAATTAGTTTTACTTCCATTAGATAAAAGAAAATCTATTTCAATATCATTTCTATGTTTTTCTTCAGAATAATGAGTATAAAAATACAATTTATTTTCTTTACTAACAAGTTCCTGGGCAACTACATTTTCAAATAACATTCCTTTATTTAAAGAACTTTTACCATTAATAATATTTTTATATAAATTGCCAGAAGCGATTGCTTTTTTAGAAAAAGCTAAACTAAATAACAATCCTGTATCGCAAAAATAACATTTAACTGCTGAATCATCTTTATTAAGTGCAAACCCAACATTAGGATCTAAACATTTATAGCACAACAAACACATCATAGAATCATCAAGCCAAAATAATGCATTGTCAAAATAATCTATCCTCTTATTTGATTTATTAAAAGAAATTTTTTTCTCATGTGTAGAAAGATAATTAGGTATATTATCAAATAAAGAAGCAACTTTAAGTCTATATTTCTTTTCTGCTTTTTTTATATCATCTCTATATAAAGATAAAATTTGTCTTTTAGCATTATCACATTCTTCAAAATCACGATTATTTTCAAAATATTTAACCACACTTTGAGGCATTCCACCTACTAAAATATATTCATTAAATAAGCGCATTGCTTTTTTATGAAATTCATTTTTTAAAGGTATTTTTTTATCAAAACAATCTTTTATATAATCTAATAATATATCTTCATTAGCCGCAACTAAAAATTCTTCAAAATCTAATGGATACATTTTTATTTTTTCTTCTTCAGATGGGATAACAATATTTTCGACATTCTCTTTTATTGAAATTAACGAACCTGTTTCAATATAATCATATCTACCATCTTTTACTAAATATTTTATCATTTCTCGTGCTTTAGGAAATCTTTGAACTTCATCAAAAATAATTAATGATTCTTTATTATATAACCTTACATTATATTCTAAAGAAATATCTTGAAATAAAATGTCTAACTTATTTGCGTTTTCATTAAAACTATCTTTTATCTTCTTAGGGACAATAGCAAAATCAATAATAACATAAGATTTATAATTCTCTTTGGCAAATTTTTCTGCAATAGTGGATTTACCAATTCTTCTTGCACCTTCTATTAATAAAGCTGTTTGGCCACGTGAAGTATTTTTCCAAGATAAAATTTTTTCATAAATTTTTCTTTTTAGTTCCATTTTTAAAGCTCCTTTACACAATATTAATATATCACAAAATGCAAAATACGCAAAGTAATTATTTGGCAAAATATACAAAAAGCGCAAAGTAACAAATGCTTAAAATATACAAAATACGCAAAGTAAATTTATAAATTAATAATACAATTTAATAAATTAAGATAATCATTTAATGATAATTCTTCAGGTCTAGCTGTTTTATTAATATTAATTTTTGAAAAAATATCATACATTTGATCTTTATCTTTAAAATATGATTTTAAATTATTAGCTAATGTTTTTCTTCTCATCAAGAAAGCATTATTTAATAAATTATATAATTTCTTTTCATAATCATAATTTCTATTTTTATTAAATGTTAATTTCATAACTACTGAATCAACATTTGGCGATGGTAAAAATTTATCTCTAGTCACTTTACATACAATTTCTAATTTACCTAAATAAGAAAGCATAATTGGTAAAGGTCCATAATCTTTATTACCTTTTTTTGCACTTATTCTTTGACCAGCTTCTTTTTGTAACATAAAAACAAAACTATCTATATTTAATTTACTTTTTATTACTTTTTCTATAATTGGAGTAGTTAAACTATATGGTATATTTGAAATAAAAGAAACTTCTTGATTATAATTTAATTCTTGTTTTAAAAAATCTCCTTCAATTATATGAAAATTAGATTTATTAGCAAAATAATTGTTTAAATGTTCTACCATAGTTTTATCAATTTCATAAGCATATACTTCTTTATTTAAATTAATTAATTCTTCTGTAAGTGCACCTAAACCTGGGCCTATTTCAATAATAGTTTTAACATCATTTAAAGCTAAACATGATTTTTTTACTGTTTCAAAATCTGTTAAAAAATTTTGTGAATATTTCTTTTTAGGATTAGCTAATAAACTAACCATAGTTTTAATAACATATTCTCTACTTGCAATCATTAACAATCTCCTTTAATTCATCTAAAGATATATTTAACATATTAATTCTTTTTAAAATTGTTTTACTATTTCCATAACCTAAAGATAATTTTTTACTAACTTTTTCTCTTAATAAAGAAGAATTTTTATCTCCACTTAATCCTAATGAGATAAAATCTTGCATAGAAATATTATCTTTTTCTTCACCTAAATAAACATAATCTTTTAAAGCTTTTAATATTTCTTCTTTTTCACATTCTGCTATACCTAATTTTTTACCATTACTAGCTTTTGTTCTATCAACAAAAGCATGATAAACATTTTTCACTCTACTAGATATTTTATTTCTAATTTGTAAACCTGGATAATCTGGATCAGTAAAAATAATTACTTTTCTAGTATGAGATAATTCTTCAATATAATTTAAAGTATCTTCATTAATAGCCGAACCATTACAAATAACAAAATCTGCATTAATCAAATTTTGTAATCTTTGTACATCTGTTTTACCTTCTACAACAATAACTGGTTTCATATAGAAAAGAATTTCCTTCCATTTTCATAACATATTTGAGTTAGTTCATCATAAGAAATCCCTTTTAATAAAGCTATCTGTTGAGCAATATATATTATTTCACTAGGATCATTTCTTTTTCCTCTATGAGGAGTAGGAGTTAAATAAGGTGAATCTGTTTCTAATAACAATCTATCAAGAGGTACAACACTTGCAATATGTTTAGGATTAGAAGCGTTTTTATAAGTAACTGGTCCATCTAAACCAATATAATATCCTCTTTTTAAAATAATATTTAATACTTCTTCACTATAAGAAAAACAATGAAAAACACATCCATATAAAGGTTTAATTTCATTTAAAATATTAAGGCTATCTTCACATGCATCTCGAGAATGAACAATAATAGGTAATTCTAATTCATTAGCTAATTGTATTTGTTTTTTAAACCATAATCTTTGTTTTTCTCTATCAATATCTTCTTTATAATAAAAATAATCTAATCCTATTTCACCGATAGCTTTTATTTTAGAATTATTTTTTACTAAATCTTTTAAAATATTTAAACTTTCTTCTAATGATAAAGAAGATATTTCTTCTGGATGTACTCCTACTGCACAATAAATAAATTCATATTCATTAGCTAAATTAATAGCTTTATATGAATTAACAATATTATCACTAGGTACCATAAATAATTTAACATTATTATTTAATGAATTATTTATTACTTGTTTTAAATCATCTTTAAAAGCATCATCATATAAATGGCAATGAGTATCAAAAATCATTTTATTTACCTACACAAAATCTAGAAAATATTTCTTCAGATAAATCAGTATTAACACTTAACCCAACTATTTCTTTTAAAGCATCATAAGCTTCTTTAATAGAAACACTGATTAAATCTATTGATAAATTATTTAAAGCATCTTCATTTGCTTTTATTAAATTATCTCTTGCTTTATTTAATAAACCAATTTGTCTAGAAGAACATAAAGAAGGAGTAATATCTTTACTTGTTAAATTAAATAAATTTAATATTTTATTTTTTAAAGGAGTAATATCTTTATTTAAAGCAGAAATATATAATTTATCATCATCTTTATGATTTATTAAATCTGCTTTATTATAAACAATTAAATAATTCTTATCTTTAATTTTAGATAATATTGCTTTTTCTTCATCATTCATTTCTCTACTTGCATCACAAACCATAATTACCAAATCTGCTTCTTCAATACTTTTAGTAGATTTTTCAATACCAATTTGTTCAACTTTATTATTTGATTCTCTAATTCCTGCTGTATCAAGTAAATGTAAAGGCAATCCATTTAAATTAATATTTCCTTCAACTATATCTCTAGTGGTACCAGGAATATCTGTAACAATTGCTTTTTCTTGATTTAAAAAAGCATTTAGTAAAGAAGATTTACCAGTATTAGGTAAACCCACCAAAGCGACTTTTATGCCACTTATAATATATTGAGATTTTTTAGATTGATTTAATAATTTATCTATTTCATTACTAATTAAAGTACATTCTTTTTTTACTTTATCAAAAGTTACTTCTTCAATATCTAAATATTCTGGATAATCAATATTTACTTCAATATTTGAAAGAATATCTGCTAATTTATCAATCAATGGTTTAATTAATTTAGATGTATCACCTTCTAAAGAATAAAGTGCTAATTTCTTAGCTTCAATAGAAGTTGCTTCTACCATAGACATAATTGCTTCAGCTTGAATTAAATCAATTTTATTATTGTAATAAGCTCTTGAAGAAAATTCTCCTCTTTGTGCTAATCTAGCTCCTTTAGAGATAATTAATGATATGACTTCATTAGCAATTAGCATTGAACCATGAACAGATATTTCAATAACGTCTTCACCAGTAAATGATTTAGGAGCTTTATAATAAATTAGTACAACTTCATCAATAATTTCATTATTATTAACAAGTTTACCAACATAAGCATAATTTGGTTTTTCTATTTTTCTTGAAAATATATTTTGAGCAATTTCTAATGAATTATCACCAGATAATCTTATGACCGCTACTGCTGCATTAATAGGTGCAGTAATTAAACTAACTATTGTATTATTCATCTATTCCTCCTAAAGAAAATAAATCATTATAGAAATTAGGATATGATTTATTTACACATTCACTATTTAAAATAGTACATTTACCATGATTAATCACACTAAAAATACTTAAAGCCATTGCAATACGATGATCATTATAACTATTAAAAACATAATCACCATTATAACTAGCTTTCCCATTAATAATAACATTATCATCAATATAAGCAATATCAACATTAGCTTTTTTTAATTCATTAATCATATTTAATAATCGATTAGATTCTTTATATTCTAAACGATGAACATTTTTTATTATGCTTTTACCATAACAAAAAGCACATAAAACAAATATAATTGGTCCTAAATCTATAATATTTTTTAAATCAATTTCTATGCCTCTTAATAATGATTCATAAAAAGTTGCATTATCTAATGAAAAATCTATTTTAGCTCCCATATCCATTAAAATTTCAATTATTTTTTTATCACCTTGATAAGACATTAAATTTAAATTAGAACAATTCACATAACCTTTTAAAGAACCTAAACACGCAAAATACGCTAAAGATGAATAATCAATTTCTATTTCATAATTTAAATAATTAAATTCAGCAAAATTTTTAACTATTAAATTATCTTTAATAATAAATCTAACACCAAATTTTTTTAATACATCTAAAGTCATATCAATATAAGGTTTAGATTCAATATTATTTAATTTTATATAATGATTCTCACTTACATCACTTATTAAAAATAAATATCCAGTCACAAATTGACTAGATTTATTACAATCTACAATAAAATCTTCACATTGTATTTTATCATTAATTTCTAAATAATTTTCACCTTTAATATAATTTATATTTTGTTTTTTAAATAATTCTTCATAAATATCTAAAGGACGAGAAAATAATTCTTTAGAACCAACAAATTTAACCTTATTTACATGATAACAAACTAAAGGTAATAAAAATCTTAAAGTTGAAGCTGATGAGCCTACATCAATAATAATTTCATTTGGATATTTTTTTTCACTAGAAAAAAAAGTTATCTCATTATCATTAACATTAAATTTACCACCTAATTGTTTTATTGCATTTAAAGTACATTTAACATCATCACAAAAATTAACATTTTTTAAACATGCGCCTTTATTTGCAATAAATGCAGTAATTATTGCTCTATGAGAATAACTTTTAGAAAATGGTAAAGTAATTTTCCCTTTAGGGATAAATTCTTTAACCACTTGATTCATTTTAATATATTTCCCTTCCAACAGCTTTTGCTACTAATCTTGCTTTTTCAACGATTCTATTATATTCAGCAAAATTAACACATTGAGCACCATCAGACCAAGCAAATTGTGGATTATTATGTACTTCTATCATAACTCCATCTGCTCCTGCTGCTATTGCAGCTAAAGTCATTGGCTCAACTAAATCTCTTTTACCAGTACCATGTGAAGGATCAACAATAACAGGTAAATGAGATACTTTTTTAATATATGGAACAGCAGAAATATCAAGAGTGTTTCTAGTAGCTTTAGCAAAAGTTCTAATACCTCTTTCACATAAAATTACTTTTTTATTTCCACCAACTAATATATATTCAGCTGCCATTAATAATTCTTCAATAGTAGCAGCATATCCTCTTTTTAATAAAATAGGTTTATCAATTTTACCTAATGCTTTTAATAATTCATAATTTTGCATATTTCTAGCACCAACTTGAATTATATCTACATTTTTAACAAAATCATCCAATTGATCAGTTGATAAAATTTCACTTACAATTGGCATTTTTACAATTTTTCTTACTTTAGCTAAATCTTCTAAACCTTTTTCTCTTAAACCTTGGAATGAATATGGAGAAGTTCTTGCTTTATATGCTCCACCTCTAAATATTGTACCACCAGCTTCTTTTACTCCTTGAGCAATTTCAATAGCAGTCTCTTCACTTTCAATTGAGCATGGTCCACCTATCATAACTATTTTTTCATGCTGCCCTATTTTTATTCCACATACATCAATAACTGTATCTTCTTTTTGATAATCTCTTGAGACCAATTTATATGGATGAGTTAATCTTTTAATATCACTAACACAATCAAAAGATCTAATTGCATTATCATCAAGTAATGATGTATCTCCAATAACAATAGCAATTCTCATATTGTTACCTTGAGCAATTTCTAACATTAAATTTTTTGATTGAACATAGTCTTCTAAAGCTTTAATTGTACTTTCAGAAGCATTTTCTTTAATTGTAATAATCATATTTACTTCTCCTTAATTTTCTTTATCATTTCATTAATTGCTATATGATATCCTTCTATTCCTTGGCCAATAATAGATTCAAAACAATAATCTCTTATGTAAGATTTTTTTCTAAATTCTTCTCTATTATTAATATCACTTATATGCACTTCTATTGTAGGTAAATCAGTAGCTTTCAAAGCATCTAAAATAGCAATAGATGTGTGAGTATAAGCGCCAGGATTAATAATAATTCCTTCATAATTACAAAAATAAGCTTCTTGTATTTTATCAACTAAATCACCTTCATGATTAGATTGATAAATTTCACATTCCACATTCTTTTCTTTACACCAAGAATAAATTAATTCAACTAATTTATCATATAAAACAACACCATAAATATTTTTTTCCCTTATTCCTAACATATTTAAATTAGGTCCATTAATTATCATTAATTTCATAAAGGCTCTCCAATACATAATTATTTCAATAATTATTGCATTTATATTTTAATACAAATTAACATTTAATTTCAATGTTATATATATTAATTTATAATGAAAACTCAAATATATATTAAATTTTAAAATATAATCATATAAATACATTTAGATTATATTATTAAATATAAAGTTAACAACATTTACAATTATGTTATTTATTTATTAAATCAATTAAAGTTTTATATCTTAATAATATATAAGAAGCAATATTCTTTCTATCTACATCAAAATTTATTTCATTCAAAACTTCTTCAATTATATCTTTGTTAATAGAAGGAAGATCAATTTCTTGATAAGCTTTTTTGATTTCTTCATTATTTTTTATAAAAGAAACAAACATTTTTAAAAAGCCTTCATTTGTAGACAATGGTAACGTTTCTATCCTACTAATTAAACATAAATTATCATCATAATTAGGCGCTAAAGAAACAATTTTACCTGTTTTTTTATCTCTCATAATTCCACAATTTTCATTATGTCTATCAACATTATTTAAAACAACATCAAAAAAACATAATCTTAAATAAGATAAAGCTATATCATGATTAATTTTATTTAATTCATGATAAATTGTTTTGTAATCTTCATCATCGCCAACAAGAGCAACCATCGGTTCAAAATTTTCTTTTTCAGCAAAATTTTTAGATAATATATATTTTCCATCATATTCATAATGAGCAGTTGGTAAATTTAATTTCTCAAATAATCGAGAATAAAATAATTCAGAAAATATTTCATTTTTATTGCCAACTTTATAAAGCCACCAAACCCCATTATTATTTTTCCAACCTTTTTCATAACTACCGTTAGTTGTAAGTTCTGGTGTTAATATTATTTTATTTGGATAAATAGATATTAAACCTTTTAAAGATGTATCAAATAGCATGTCATTATTAAAAGAAATATCTTTATATTTTAATTTAGAATGTTTAGGTTTAAACCAATAATCATCACTAATAGAAGCCGCATAAGAACATAAAGAAATTAAATTATTATCTTTAATATTTATATTTAAAATTTTTTTTAAAATTCGTGAATTAGTTCTTCCACTATCAATTGAACGATATTTTAAAAATGGTTCTAATCTTTTAGTTCTTTTAATAATTAAAGGACATAGATCTTCATTATAAGAAATTAAATTTCCTTGATTAAATTCAGCAACAACTTTATCTTCTTTCATTACATATCCAGTTAATTCTCTTGCTGACTTAGATAAAGCAATATCTTTATTACCATTTTTTAGAATTTCTTTTATTTGTTTTTCAATTTCTAATCTTTCTAATATTTGTTTATTTAATTCATCAAAATCTTCTTTTTTTATAATTTTAGAATATCTTTTCCCTTGATTAGAAAATTGATGATAAAAATATGTCTTACCTTTTATATTTTTTTTATATATTCTTCCTTGAGGTAAATTATTTTTTTTATTAATTAAATCATATAAGTTTTCCATATTTTAATCTTAGCAAAAGTTAACAACATTTACAAGTATGTTGTTTATCTTAGTATTTTTTCAAATAAAAACTTCATTTAATAATGAAGTCTTATTTTCTTTTCTTTTAATATTTTATAAATCTCATTAATATTAAGATTATTATTATATATATAAGTTAAATATCCACTTACTTCTCCAGTTAATGCACACACTGGAATTACTCTAGTAGCTTCCCATGCTTCATCATCTAAACATGAAACAATTCTACCAGCTGCAAAAAGATTTTTTATTTTATTATTAGTCAAAATACCTATTGGTAATTCATACCATTCACCAATTTTATTAAACACTCCAATTACACCAATAGAATCTTTTTGATGTTTACATAAATCTTTTTTTGATAATTGATAATCACCAACAATAGTAGATATTTTTCTTAATTGATTCATTGAAGGTATCATAGATATATCATTAAATTTACCTTCTTCATATTCTTTTAAACACAATTTTTGACCCAACAAAATATATTCATTAATATCTTTTTGGTTAGCATTAGTAAAATAATGTAATTCTTGAGGATGATTATATCCACTTAAAGAAGCTCCAGAATATTGAAATACTGGTTTTTTTAATCCATTTTTATAAGTTGAAGTAACATAAGTTAAATAATTCAATCCATTTCTTGTCTCTAATTTAGCCTGTTTAAAGATATATGCACTTCCTGTCGCATCAATATATGTTTTTCCAACAAGTGTCATTTTCCCTTCAATAGTATAAATATCTATTTTAGAAATAAGATTATTTATCACATGCACTTCACTTATTTGGCTTTCAAAATATATATCTACATTTTCATTAGATAATAAATTTGTTAAAGAAAGCGCAAATAAATTAGGATCAAACCATGTTGCATATCTAGTTTCATGTTTATCATTATTTTTATATAGCCAACTATCTTCCAGAGTATGATATCCATATTTAATTGCATATCTTAATAATTCTTCAGCATTAGAATTAATTAATTGATGTCCTAAGCCATCACATAATGGTTCATACCAATGAATTAATCCACTAGTTGATAATCCACCTAATAATGCATTTCTTTCAATTAAACATACTTTTTGTCCCATTCTAGAAGAAGCTAAAGCTGCACTAATGCCTGCTATGCCTCCTCCACAAACAATTACATCATATTCTTTCATAAATCATTCTATTCGAATTAAATCACCAATTAATCCAATATGAGCATTTTTATTTTTTGCTTCATAAGAATCTTCTCTAGCTAATAACCATTTATTAGTAGCGTAAAGCATTGAATCAAAAGAAGAATTAACATTTCCAACATTAGTGCCTTTTATAAGAGCTACAAGCATGATAAAACCTTGTTTAACATGGCATGGAGCAAAATGTAATGTAGTAGAATAAATTTCAACTGCTGTTTTACTAGGAACTAAAAAAGCTTCTAAATCTTTAGAGTCATATTTGCCATCAATAATATCTTCTATTTTACCTAATACCAAAATAAAATCTTCATTAGCAATATTAATTTCACTACATTTATGATATTCTAAACAATAAACACTTTTATTATGTCCAGAGCAATAACCAAATTGAATAGGCATATATCCAAACATGTTTTTACAAACAAAATCAAATTCTTCTGTATTTTCTAATTCTTCATCACTAGCTCTATAAATTATTCTATCTAAGCAAGGTTTTGTTTTTAAGATTTCTAAAGTTTTATTAAAAGGATAATCAATTATTTTTCCATATTTTTTAAATGATTCATCATATATTGATTGTATTTTCATAAATAATTTTTAAACAACTCCTTCATATCTTTATTAATTAGTTTTACCCTACTTCTTGTTCTACCGCGGTGAAAAGGAGAATAAATAGAAATACCTATAGTTATTTTTCCATCTAATTCTTTTATTAAATGAATAGTAGTTTCATAATCATCTAAAATGCCAAATATCTCATTGTAATCTTGTTCATTCTTAATATTATAATAAGAATTATTATGAAAATAATTTAATACAATTCTTGTACAATTATCAACATTTGTTTTCACCTTAACAGGGTGTAATGATTGATCTTTACTATCTTCATCACTAGTAGAAAAAGTTTCAAATATCGCTAATTTCATTATAAACTCCTTTTTAAATTCGATTTGTAGTTGTAGGATCAAAGAAATGAACTTTATTCATATCAAATTGATAAATGAGTTTATCTCCTTGATTAATTTCATTAGCAGAACTTGTTTTAATAACAACTCTTTGTCCACCAATATAACCATAAACAATTGTTTCATGGCCTAATAATTCTGCTACATCACATTCAATATTAATTGTTGTACTTGGATTTTTATTATTGATATCATTTTCAACATAAATATCTTCTGGTCTTACACCTAATATTATTTCATGAAGATTTTTAAGTTGTAAATCATGTTCATTAGTTAAATTATCTTTCTCTTCTTTATATTTCACATCAAGATTTTCAATATTCTTCTCTCTAGCTTCTAATTTCTTTTTATGTTCTTGAGGAATATTTTGATTAACTAATTTATTTCTTTCTTCTTCATATTCATTGTTTAATGAGTTTAAATTTTCTTCAAAAGTTTGATTGATTTTTATTTCTTTATCTTTAATAAAATCATTTAGAATTTTTACTTTTTCTTTATCTAAAACTATTTTTGTTTCTTGATTATTTTCATCAGTAATAATAAAACTATTTTTAGACAATTTTCCTTTAAAGAAATTCATAGCAGGGCTACCAATAAAGCCACCAACAAAAACATTAGCAGGCATATTATATACTTCTCTAGGAGTACCTATTTGTTGAACATAACCATCTTTCATAACCACAATTCTACTTGCCATTGTCATAGCTTCAGTTTGATCATGTGTAACATAAATAGTTGTTGCGCCTACTTTTTTATGAATTTTAGCAATTTCTGTACGCATTTGAACACGAAGTTTAGCATCCAAATTACTTAATGGTTCATCCATTAAGAAAACTTTAGGGTGTCTAACAATAGCCCTACCTAAAGCAACTCTTTGTCTTTGTCCACCTGATAAAGCTTTTGGTTTACGATTTAAATATTGACTTAAACCTAAAATATTAGCAGCTTCTTCCACTCGACGAGCAATTTCATCACGAGGAATTTTTTTCAATTTAAGACTGAAAGCCATATTTTCATAAACTGTCATATGTGGATATAAAGCATAATTTTGGAAAACCATTGCTATATCACGATCTTTTGGTTCTAAATTATTAACTAATTTATCATCGATATAAAGATCTCCACTTGTGATTTCTTCTAAACCTGCAACCATTCTAAGAGTAGTAGATTTACCACATCCTGAAGGTCCTACAAAAACAATGAATTCTTTGTCTTGAACTTCTAAATTAAAGTCAAAAACAGCTTGTACATTGTTATCATAAATTTTATTAATATTAACAAATTTTAATGTCGCCATAAATGATACTCCTTATAATTTCATTCCAGTTGTTGCAATACCTTCAACAAAATAATTTTGAAAGATTGCATAAATAATTAAAATAGGTGTGATTGTTAAAATACTGCATGCCATTATAGATGGATAATTTTTACCTGCAAAATCTTTAAAGTTAGCTACTACAAGTTGAAGAGTAAACATATCAGGATCTTGTAAATAAATATATGGACCTAAATATGTATTATAATGTGATATAAATGATAATAATCCTTGTGCTAATAAAGCAGGCACTATTAATGGTAAAATAATTTTAATAAATATTTTAAACCAAGATAATCCATCCATTTTAGCTGATTCAATTAAGCTATCAGGAATTGCATACATAAATTGTCTTAAGAAAAATATTGTAGATGCACTTCCCCATAATCCAGGAATTATTAATGGTAAAAATGTATCAATCCAACCAAATGAATCATACATTAAATAATGAGGAACTAATAATATGGTACCAGGTATCATCATAGTAAATATCAAAACATTAAAGAATAATTTACTAAATTTAAATTTAATTTTAGCAAAAGCGAAAGCGGCTAAAGCTGAGAAAAATAAAGATACAAGGGTTGGTACAACAGAAACTAATAAAGTATTTAAAAGGCCAGTTATAATCAAAGGAACACCATTACTATTAACATAATTAAATACTTCTTTATATCCTTGAATAGAAAATCCATCATTCGCACCAATAATAGTAAAAGTATCTGACATTGCATCTGACTTTGTTTTAAATGATGTAATAACAATAATCAAGAAAGGAAGAATTACCACTAATGAAGCAAATATTAATCCTGCATAAATAAGAGTTAAATACACTTTTTTTGTAACAGATTTTTTCTTTTTATTATTTTTTTTAGAAGTAGATAATGTATTAGTCAACATCATAATTCACCCACTTTCTTGAGAAGAAGAAATTAAGTCTTGTTAATAAGAAAATAAATAAAGCAAGAATCATACTAGCAGCGCATGCTACACCCATTTGAGGAGACCCTCTAAAAGCTTTATTAAAAATATAGAAAACAATTGTCATACATCTTTCTCCACCAGGATTAATAACAGATATTCTAGTAAATTCTTGGAATATACCAATTAATCCCATAACTAAAACATAAAATATAGTTGGTGTAATAGATGGAATTGTTACATGAAAAAATACTTGAATAGGATTTGCTCCATCAATTTTAGCAGCTTCTTTTAAAGAAGTATTAACATTAGTAATTGCCGCTGTAAATAATAAAATTCTATATCCACTGACAGACCATAATCCCATAATCATAATCGCCCAAACAAAATATTGCTGATCTGCAAACCAAGCTATATCTAATCCAAAAATTTTATTAACTAAACCATAATTACCATCCAACAGCCAATTCCACATAAATGTTGTTGCAGCTACTGAACACACATAAGGAATAAACAATATAACTTTAAATACTTTAGTAAATTTCACTTTTTTAGATAATAATTCAGCAATAATAATCGACAAAATTATTGATATTGGTAATTCCAAAAATAATATAAAGTTATTTTTTAAAGCTTTATAGAAATATTCATCATTAAAAACTATTTTATAATTATGAAATAAATCACCAAATTCATAAAATTCCGCTCCATCAAAGTTCATTCCTGGCATATCCATAAAAGACATAATAACAGCCATTATAAGTGGAATAAATGTAAAGATAACTAATCCAATAATAGGAATTAAAGTAAATAAGGTGCCTGTTATTTCATCAGTTATTTTTTGTTTACTTTTCTTTTTTTTAATTAGTTCCATAATATAAATTCCTATTTTTCAGTATATTTTAGTAATCTATCAAAAGTTCCAGAATAATCATTAGTACTATAAAATCCAGCTAAAGTTGCTTTATAATTACGAACAGTTTGGTTCAAATAATTTGCCCAGCATCCTTCTGAATCAATCCAATCTCCATCTTTTAAATACCACCAGTCTCCAGGAGTTTGATATTCTGCTCCATCAATAAATATTTCAAGATTTTGAGGTGATTTTCCTTTTTCAACATCAGCTTTTACTAAATCATTAGCAATTGATTTTTGATTTGGAATAATAGTTCCAGCCTCAGCAAGAATTTTTTGTCCTTCTTCAGTAGTAGCAAATTTAGTAAATAAATAAGCAGCGTTTTTAATAGAAGAATTACTCCATACACACCATGCATTAGATCCACTATGAGCGCCTTTAACACCTTCAACAGTAACATTATTGTTTTCATCAAATTCTTTATATACAAGCATTGGGGCTACATCCCATGTTCCATCATCCATAGCATCACGAAAATCTTGAACACATGCTCGAACATCAACTAACATAGCAACATGTTTATTAGAGAAATAACCTGCTCTACCATCAGTAGTAAAAGTTGCAGGATTTGGTGAAATACCTTTATTCATAATCTTAACTTGAGAAGTACCATATTTTTCATTATCAGTAGGAGAATAAGTAGTAACTTCACTTTTCATAATTTGATTATTTTTTTCAATACCACTTTCTTTTCCACCATTAAGTTTATAAGGAATTAATTCCCAAAATATATCAGTTACACCTTTTTCAGATGCATAATAATGATTAGCTTTTTCTCCACTAGTTAAGCCAGATAAAGACATATATTCACTGAAAGCACGTCTTTGAGAAGGTAAAACAAAACATTTATTTGCTAAATCATCAGTTAAGAAAAATTTATCTTCATAAGAAATCATTTCATTAGCGTTATAAGAATTATTATTAACTATTATATTTTCTTTTGTTTTATAATTTATTGTTGCATCAGCTAAAGTAAAAGTATAATATCCACCATTAAATTTAGCATCACTAGAATCTAAATATTCAATGCAATCTCCACCAACTGAATAACCATAATTAAACCACCATGAAGTCAAAAATCCATCTTGGCAACCAGCTTTTTTATTTAAAGGATTATTTTGTAATTTAGTTGCTAGTTCACTGCATTCTTGCCAACTCATTTCTATTTTATTATTAAAATAATAAGAACCATCACTATATAAGAAATATGCTTTTTTAGGATAAGATGTATTATTTTTAGCATTATATGTATCAATATCTTTTTCATAAATAGATATTTCTTTAATTTTAGCATTAGCTAAAAATGTTTTATTATAATAAATTGCTGTCGATCCAGTTCCTTTAGGAATTCCATAATAATGTGCGCCTTCACCAGTAGAAGTAGTAGTAATTGGATCATATTTATATCTTCCAACTCCGCCTTCAAACATATCATTAATTTGAGTTTGCATATTAAGTTCTTTATATTGACTATTAATATATGGATCTAAGTTTTCCATAAATCCTAAAGTAACAAATTGTTTATAATATTCATCAGATGCTAAAAAAACATCAGGTCCTTTACCTTTTTTACTAGCAAGAGTTGTTTTCATTTTTTGTTCCCAACCACTTGCAGCATAAGGAACAAATTTAGCACTTATATTATATGCTTTATATTTTTCATTAAAAGCATCAACTAGTGATTCCATTCTACTTCTCTCATCACCATCACAATATCCCCAAACTTTAATATTTGTACCTTCTTTTGAAACCATAAGATTTCCATTTTCATCAAATGAAATATCTTCTCCAGATACAGTTGAATTACAGCCAACAAGTGCTGTTAACGCAACTAACATTGAAACTAATAAACCTTGTTTTTTCATTGTTTTTCCTCCATTTCTTTTATAAGGCTATAAAATTTATCGTTTGCTTGTTCTTCTTTTAATAATTTATAATTACTATATTTTCCTGTAGCTGCATATGAACAAACACCAATTATGCTATCTTCAGTAAAGCCATCAACAGTTTCAACTGAATGAAGTTCAATTTGTTCTTTCGGGGCATATTTTTTATTGTTATATTCTATTTCATTTGTATTAGCAAAATATAATTCGTCATTGACTAAGAAACAAAGTAAATCATTATTTCTATATAAAGCAAGTTTTACTCCATTTTTCACAAAATCATCATTTTCATTAACAAAATTTTCATTAGTGTAAGTTCCACCTTTTTCTACAGTCCAATTCCAACTTAAATTATCACTAGATCTTTGAGTAACTCCACATCTATTTACTTCATTCTTTTTTACATATAAAGTAATTCTATTTTGAGAAAAATAAGTTGTTAATCCAATTTTTGGTGAACTAGACTTTAATCCATCAATACCACTAATAAATGTTTCAAAATAATAATTAGTTCCTGAATAATCTTTAATAAAAGCAAGTGACGAAGCTGATCTTGAATTTAAAACAATTTCTCCATTTCCATTAATATCATCTTTACTCATATCAAATCCATAACTAGGAAAATACATTCCGTTTTGACCAAAGAAATTCCCTTCAGGAGTAACATTTGTAATTTTGTTTTCTATTTTTTTGATTGGTACCCATGTATGAGGTGTAGCTTGGAAAGCTAATTCTTTAGTAGTTCTAATTCTAAATGTTGCTGTTTCGCTGTCACTAGTACTAGGAACTCTATTATAAGCTGGATAAAACATTAATCCTTGTACATTTTTAATATCATTAAAACCTAGTTCATACCAAGGAATAAATACTTCTACATTAAACCCTTCACAATTTTTAGTATTAAATTCACCATATAATTTAGTAGCAAATTGTCCATCAAAATAAGATGTTGTATATCTACTAGCATTTTTTACACCACATAATTTAGTAGAACTTCCACCTGCTGCAATACGATATTGTACTGTTTTATTATCAATATATGTTTTATTTATATCATTGAAGAATAGCTCAACAGATGAATTATAATAAACTTTTCTATGACTATTATAAGCGATAATATTATCTTTTACTTCTACAAAGCAATGCAATCCTTCTTCACCAAAATACATATAACTATCCATATATATTTTGCTATTAATATCATTATTGAAATATAATCTATGAATTTTTTCTCCATATTCATTTTCTTTTTTACCATCAATAATTAAACCATCAGCATTAGTAAAATCTTTAAGATTATAAGAAATAGGATCATTATTTTTATAATTATAATCACCAAATGGAGTTGAAGAACAACCACATGTTAATAAACATACAAATAATATAAATAAATTCTTTTTATGATTCATTTGCTTCACCTACTTTCCTAACACTGCTATTTCTGGAATAGCAATCTTATCACTATTTTTACTAGAAGAAATAGTAATTTGAACTTGTTTTATTAACATATCTTGATATTCAATAGCAACTGAAGATCCTACAAAAATACAATTATAATCTTGATCAGAAAATATATCATAATTAAATATTAAATTACCTGTATCAACATACCCTTCTTGATTGTTATGTTTATAAAAAATACGAATATTATCAACTTGAGTAAAGCTTGTATAAAAATCATAACTATTATAAACCATGATAGCTTTTGAAGTTATATACTCATCCCAATTAAGAGTTATAACACTTTTACCTTTATTAAAAATGGTTTCCTCTACCAAAGATTCTTCATGCATTTTAATTGTTCCATCATTTAACCAATAAATATTACTATTTTTATCGACATTAGTAGCTTTGATAGAAGCTTCTATAGCTTTATTTTTATAGCCACTAATTAATGATGGTAATGGTTGAAGAGTAACAGTAGGTCCATTTGCATAAATAACAGGTACTCCATCTTGATTAACAATAAATGATATTTTATCAAATCTAATTTTTCTTGCTTCAACAATATCACTATCATTTAAAAAAGTATGATAACTAATATATAATTCATCGCCAACTTTAATAAAAGAATGATGCCCTGATGAATTAGTGTAAATATTTAATCCATCAGTAGTAATAATTGTTCCACCTTTATCAACATCAATTTTAGTAAATGGTCCCATTGGTGATTTACCAACTGCTTGTCTAACTTGATATGTTGATTCTAAATAAGTGTTGACAGAAAAAGTTAAATAATATAATCCATCATGATATAGCATGAATGGTCCTTCATTAACTGTGCCTTCATCAATTTCATTTTTTCCACCAATAGAAGTAATACCTGTTTGAGAAATGCAAGTAACACTATTATAATCAGCATCCCACCAATCATTCATTTTCATAATATATGTTGATGAACTTGTATATCCAGCTCCTTTATCATGAGTAAATAATAAATATTTTTGGTTATCAACTGGATCAACAAATGGTTCAGCATCAATAGCAGAAAAATATCCATTTTCTATTCCACTTTCAGGTGAATGATATTCAAATAAAGGATGATTAGAAGGAATATTTTTAAAATTAATTAATGGTTCACTTCCATTATGATATTCATTAAATGGTCCCATTGGTGATTTACTTGTAGCTAAAGAAATATAATGAGAAGAAGAATATTTTTTCCATGTAGCACTATAATACATATAATATGTTTGATCTTTTTCATCATAATGAACTGCTGGTGCCCAGAAATTTAAATATCCCCAATGAGTATCTAAATTAGGTCTAAATACCGCTCCTAAAAATTGCCAATTTGTCATATCTTTAGTTCTCCAAGCATTAATGGTAGAAGTAGCAGTTACATAAGCATAATAATATCCACTATCAGAATCATTTTCTTTTTCTTCAACATAAATTAATGATGGATCTGCTCCTTGCATTGTTTTCACATTGCCATAAAATACATTTGTATTAAATTCTTGTCTATCATTATTATAAAATTTAAACCATGAAGTGTTATTATTACAAGAAGTCATAAATAATGAACATATAATTAAGCCAATTTTTGTTAATAAATTATTTTTCATTGCTACGCCTCCTTAATATTAGGATATTTTTCTTCAATAAATGATTTATCATTAGAAAATTCATAATCAAAGAATGTAAATGTCGTTGTAAATGCTGTTTCAGCATATAAACCAAATTTAACTGATCCATCTTCATTAACACTAAACCATTTAGTATCTAATGAATTAATTGTTCTAACATAAACTAGTTTATCAGTATCAAAATCTGTTAATAAAATATGTATTTTTTTATTTATACCATCATAAACTAACCCCATTCTCATAATGATGTTTTTAAAATCTTCATTTTTTATATTAGCTAAACCATGTGAACTAATAGAAACATCATTTCCATTAAATTTATCTGAAGTTGGATCACCAGTTGGTCCACCCATAACAGTTTGATAACCACTAATTACACTTCTTGAACCAGTTTTATAACTAAGTGAAGCATATTTTCTTCCAACCATCATATTTGTATTAGCACTATATTTTTTAAAATAGTAACCAATAGTAGCTAATTTATTTTGATCACCAAAGAAAATTCCTACTCTATTTTCATAAGTATTAGTTATATTTTCATAATTAGAAATAGAAAGTGCTGTTGAAAAATAAAAATATTTTTCTTCAGTATGGAAATAAGTAAATCCTGCATCTCTTTTATTATTTGCATCTCCACTTCCAGATAAAGTAATAGATGTTTCTCTATTATTTTCATCATCCAAAGAATAATCCCATTTATCAGAATTAAATGATTTTGTTTGAGCATCAAAATCACCAAAAGTTTTTCCAAAATTCAAATCCTCTTTAGCAAAACGCATGCTTATTTTTACATCAGTATCTGGCATAACAAATTTAACTGTTGTTGTTGAATATATACGACTTTTATATATTTCTGAATTATTAATAGATAATGATCTTTCTATACCATAATAAGCAAAATCAGGTGTAACACTAATATTTACTTCTTCTCCATATTGAGCACTTTTTTTATCACAAACAATTGTGCCACCTACTACATCATCAATAACAATATTAGAAATAATTGGAGTAAATTTTACACTAATATTAGCATTTTGATTAGGCATAACAAAAGTTGCATTATCAATAAGATTATTGTTAACTTTTATTTCATCAACTTTATATCCTGTATCACTAACACAACTAACAAATAATAAGTCATTTTCACAAGCTTTAGTAACATTTTCTCCTTTTTTAATAATTTGAAAACTACCATTTTCTGTTTCGTTAAGAATAAGATCATGGTAAATCTTTTTAGTAAAAGAAGTTTGTCCGCAACTAGTTATAACTAATCCAAACAAAATTAACATTAAGTTTTTTATAAATCTTTTTTTCATAAAACTAACCTATTTTTAAGGCAACTTTACCAACATTTTTATTTGTTAATAAAATATTATGTGCTTCTTCTACTTGAGCAATATCTAATATTTTATATATTGATGGTTTAATTGTTCCATCTTTAAAATATTTAAAGAAATCTCTTTGTAAATTTTTTAGTAATTTTTCTTTTTGCTCATTACTACGATTTCTTAACATACTACCAACTAAATGTAAGCCTTTAGTTAAAATTGGTCTTAATTGTATTTCACTAGTAACACCTGCTAAAGTTGAAATTATAACCCAATATCCACCTCTAGCCATATAACTAAGAGCTTCTCCCATATCTTTACCAGCTAAACAATCCATTGCTACATTAATAGGGTGCCCTTCTTCTTCAAATCTTTTAAATACTTCTGGAATACTTTCTTTTTCTTGAACAATAACATAATCAGCATTTAAATGATTAATTTTTTCTTTTATTTCATTAGTCATTACACTAGTTACTACAGTTGCCCCATAAGCTTTAGCCATAGGTATTGCAGCACTTGCCAGTCCACTTGCACCAGCAGCAATATAAACAATTTGTCCTTTTTGAAGTTTTCCTTCTTCAAATAAATTTAAATAAGAAGTTACATAAGCTTCAGGAATTGCACTTGCTTCTTCCATAGTTAAGCCTTCTGGAACAGGAAGTACTAATTGATAAGGAATAGCTATTTTTTCTGCATAAGCTCCTCCACCAACTAAAGCACATACTTTATCGCCAATTTTAAAATTAGTATTTTCTTGAGCTTTTTTACCCATTTCAATAATTTCTCCAGATAATTCTAATCCCATCCAAGCTGGCCAACCTTTAGGTGAAGGATATTTTCCTTCTCTTTGAAGTAAATCTGCTCTATTTAAAGCCACTGCATATATTTTAACAATGATTTTATCTTCTTCTAAAATAGGATCTTTGACTTCACTCCAAACAAGATTTTTATTTTTATCAACTAACATTGCTTTCATGTTCTTTTTCCTCCTTAACTATATCTTTCTTTTTAATTTGTAAATTACTTAATAATATTGCTATACTGACTAACAAAAATGAAATTAAATGTTCTACAGTAATTTTACTATTAAGTGGTAACAAAACAGATATTACTGCTGCAAATAACGGTTCAGACATTTTTACAATAAATAATTTTGATAAATCATATTTTTTAACCACCGAATACCATAATGAATAACTGATAATTGTAACAATCACTAAATAAATTAATATAAATATTCCAGTAATAGTAATATTTCTCAACCTTCCACCAAAACATAAACCTATTATTAAGAGTACTATTCCACCAAACAATTGAGAATAACCAGTTACTGCTATAGAAGAAATATCTTTGATAAATTTCTTATATACAACATTATATATTACAGTGCAGAAACTTGCACCTATAACTAAAATACTGCCTATATCAAATTTAATTTTAAATGCATCCATATTAACTATAAGTATTGATGCTACCCCTAGTAATGCTGCTAATAATTTTAAAATAGAGAATTTTTCTTCTTTAATAAATAAGAACGAGAAACAAACAAATATTAATACACCAGATTGTTTTAATAATGCAGTTGAAGCACTATTAATTTTTGATAAACCTATATAAGTAAATGAATAATGAAGAATAATAGCAAATAAACCTACAAATAAAACTCCTATAAGATTATTTTTATTTTTTAATGTTTTATATTCTTTATTTTTTATTGTAAATAAAGATAAAATAAATCCACTAAGAGAAAACCTTAATCCTGCAAATAAAATTAAATCAGGAACAAAATCTGTTTTTAAAGAAAACTCTTTAAATCCCCACTGAACAAACGGATATAAAGATCCCCATAGAGCCATAACTATAAGACTTATTATAATAATTTTAATTGTATTATTTTTTTCATTACTAACCGAATTATTAACCGCCATATATTATTTATCGAAACAATATCCACAAGCTTCAAGAGTTAATTTATGAACTAAATATTCATGTTCATAAGAATACGGATTTTGTTCTTCTTTGTTTATCATTCTATATAGGTGTTTAAATTGATCAATATATCTTCCATGTTGAGGTTCTATTTCCACCTCTTTTCCACAACAATTCCATGCTTTTGCATATTCTTTATTACAAATCACTACTTTAGAAGGAGTTTCTATTGGTTGAACCATAATAGTTCCTTGATCACCACAAACAGTAAATTCTCTTCTTTCCCAGCCATTAATTTCTGAACAATTAATTTTAACAGTTGCAATTCCTTTATCATATTCTAAAATAGCAAATCCACTATCTTCTAAATCAAGATTATCAATTCCAGTTTTTTTATTAAAAGGAATAACTCTTTTTGGTTTACCAAGTATAGATACAATCAAATCAATTAAATGACAACCATATATATACATTGATGGAGCTAAAACATTATATGACATCAATCTTTTTTTGAAATCAACATTTAATCCCGTTGACATAGAAGCTTCAATAGATAATGGAGTTCCAACAAATCCTTCTTGAATTTTATTAAATGTATATTTAATTGCATTATTATATCTATACATATACCCCATTTGAATAATTAAATTCTTTTCTTTAGCACTCATTAATAAATGTTTAAATTCTTCTAAATCAATTCCAGCAGGTTTATCTAAATGAATATGATAACCTCTATCTATACATTTCTGTCCAAATTTAACAAGATTTTCCACAGCAGGTTCAACAAGCATCAAATCTACATCTTTAATATTAAATAATTCTTCTTCAGTAAGAAATTTTAAACCATTATAGCATTTATCTATCCCACGTCTTTTTTTTACTTCTTCATTTTCAGCATATACACCAACTATTTCAAATAAATCATTCATCGAACGCATTTCCATTACTTTAGCAGCACAATGATTATGATCAATTCCATATATTCCGACTTTAATTTTACCCATAAACTTACTCTCCTAAAGAGAGTATATTTTGGAAGCGCTTTATTGTAAATGTTAATAATGATATTATTTATCAAATTTGATACGAAATTTTATCTTTATTATTAAAAAATTTATGTTATTATATTTATATAAATAGGAGAAAAATTATGAAAAAGAATAATTTAGATTTATCCAATTTAGTACTTTATAAAATCTTAGCGGTTAACACAATTAACAAAACAAATAATCAAGTTGTCATTCGTAAAGGAAGGTTTACATACGCTTTAGCTTTAAAAATAGAAGGAAGAACAATTTATAAATGTAATAATAAAGAATATATTTCTGATTGCCATACTTTATTAATTATATCTAAAAACACCAATTATACATGGTATTGTGAAAAATTAGGTAAATGTATAATGATAGAATTTGATGCCGATTTTGATAACCAATTATTTGATTTTTATCCAATCCAATTAAACATTCAAAATGAACAAGAAATAGCAAAATTGTTTACCATAATGGCAAACATTTGGAATTCAAAAAAGAAAAATTATATTTTAAAATGTAAATCATTATTTTATGAAATAATATCAAAAGCAATGACAAATTTTGAAGACATTTATGTTCCTAAATACATGATTAAATCCATTGAACCTGCCATGAAATATATGCTTAACAATTATGATGATATTGATATATCAAATGAAAGTTTAGCAAAATTATGTGGCATTTCAGTAGTTTATTTTAGAAAACTATTTTATAAAATTTATAAAGTTGCTCCTATTAAATATCTTAAAAAAATACGTTTAGATAAAGCAAAAGAATTACTAATAGGAGATTTCTCTTCCATTAGTGACATTGCGACATTAGTAGGTTTTTCAAGTGTATACACCTTTTCTAAAACTTTTAAAAAAGAAATTGGTGTAGCCCCAACTGAATACGCTAAAACCATTAATCTTGAGAAAGTAAAAAGTTCTACCAATTAAAGTAGAACTTTTTTTCTTATTTATTTACATATTCATTTGTACAATTACTTACTATAGCAGTATCTACCAAAAAACCAACAATATATCCAACTCTTTTATTATTAGCATCTCCATTTTCTTTTGTTACTATGCCATCAACTTTAACATTATTTTTATTAATACAATTGTCTAATTTAGATTCTCCTCTTACCATACCAACTATACCACCACACCTATATCCACCTAAAGAATATTCTACAGTTGCCTCAACAACACCTTCATTTATCGCATTAGATAATGTTGATGAAATATTATCAGTATATCCAAGTCCTCCCATAATACCACCAACATAACTTGTACCTTTAACATAACCTTTATTTATTGCACCATCAATTTTAACTTTAGAAAAATTCAATATTCCAATTACTCCACCAGTGCCTTCTTTTCCAGATATAACACCTTCATTTGTTAAAGTTTTTATTTCAATATTGTTTCTTCTTATAATGCCTATTGTCCCACCAGTACAAAAGCCTTCATTTCTTACATATCCATAATTTTTTAAATCATTTATTGCAGTAGCATTTGCTTCTATTGTTCCTATTACTCCACCTACACCTTGCTGTTTAGCATCTTTTTTTGCTACATACCCATATACAAATCCATTATTTGTTAAATTAGATACTGAACCAGTTTGTAACAATCCAATAACACCTCCAATATGTCCTTTACCAGCTAAAATATCAGTTTCTTTAAATTTTCCAGTAACAAATGCATTATTTGTAACATTTTCTACTGTTCCACCATTTAAATAACCTACTACTCCACCAGCTACTCTATTTTGAGTGCAAACAATACCAGATGTAGAAACGTTTTTAATTGTACCCGAACTTGCATTAAACAAGCCTGCCATATATGATTTATTAACGCACAATTTAACATCATGATTATCTCCATCAAAATTTCCTTTAAATTCTTTTGTAGACCATTTTCCGTTTACTAAATCACCATCTCCAATTCCAGTAAACTTTGGATTCGTCATATCTAAATCTTTTGTTAATTTTATATATTTACCATCAAATCCATTACCTTTTTTTACTTCATTAGCAAAAAAAGCCATATCGTTGGAAGTTTTAATTAAGTATGGATCATTTTCAGTTCCATAAGTATCAGCGTTTTGACCTTCTGATTTTGTAAAATCATTTTCAGTTATTCCATCCCATACATCATATTTTTGAGTATTATTTTTTTCTTCATTTAAAGATTTTGTTGCCGAGCTTCTTTCTTTATCATTAATTGAAACAAAAACTGATATATCTTTATCTTTATATTCAGATGTATTTGTAAATTTTATTGTATAACATGCCCAATAATAATCAGTTTTTTCACTAACAAGTTCTCCATTATCACTATAATAAGAAATTTCATCACCATTTTTTATTCCATTATAAAGACAATTAACTGAAAACATTTTAATTGGTTCAACTTGGTTATCTATAGAACTTATTACTCTTGTATATTTAACTGAACTTACATCACCTTTTATAGCAATTGCAAATCTTAAATATTCATTATCAGCATCTTTACCATGTTGAGTAAATATTTTTGAACATTGATAGTCATTTACTGTATTTTCTTGATTATTTTGAAGTAATTTAATTTTAGTATCATTATTTTTTATTGTTGTTGTTTCATTTAATATTTCTTGATTATTTTTTTGATTATTACTAACAATACTTATCATTAATAAAGTACTAAATAAAAAAATTAATTGTTTTTTCATTTTTAGCTCTCCCTCTATAATGTTTCATCAAAATTATAAATATCTTTTGTTTCTTCAGTTTTGGTTAAACCTGAAGATAAAACTATATCTTCTATTTTAATTATTATTTCTTTAATTAATGGCTTATTATATTTTTTCATTTTATTATTCCTTTTCCAAATTATCTTTTTATTACTTCTAATTTTTCTTTATCAACTGATATTTCACAAATTCTTGCAGTTCTTACATCTTTATTTTTAGTAAATGTATCATAATCTCTACCATGATAAATTAAATAATAATGTCCATTTTCAATAATCATTGAATTATGACCTGTTCCTTCTTCAAATTCATTTTTTCTCAATAATGGATGATATTCATTATCATTTGGATATTTTTTAAAATCTAAATCTAATAAATTATCTGTATTTCCTTTAGCTACACTATAACCAATATAATAATTTTCACTATTGAAACAATTACCTGAATATAAAATATAATGATAATCTCCTTTTCTAAAATAATATGCACCTTCTATAGTGTGCCAATGTTGTCCTTTTTTAAAACGATCTTTCATAAATATTTCTTCATCAAGAGTAGCTCTTACCACTACTTTAGGTTTATTTTCAACCTCTAAAGGATCTTTCATTTTATCAAGAACTATTAATGTTCCAGCACGTTTAGCATCATAATCATTTAAAGAATAAAAAATATATAAATCATTACCAGATTTAACTACATGTGGATCAATTGAAAAAGGCTTCAATATATATTTAATAAATTTGAATTCTTCATCAGGCTTATCCGCTATCGCTACTAATATTCTTTGTTGATGAGTATCACTTTCATTAATTGGCATAGTTGATACATACATGTAATATTTATTATCAATTTCAATAACCGCAGGTGCCCAATATTCTTTTTCATCAACTTTAGTAAAACATAACCCTCGATATTTCCAATTAATCTTATCATCGCTTGAATATAAATGCACGCCTTCATTATGAGTACAATACATATAATATTTTTCTTTTACCTTAATTACATAAGGATCACCTTGTGACCGATTTTGCTCAATATTTAATTTCATAAAATAAAAATCATAAAATAATTAAAAATTATTCATGAAACCCCTTTCAAAATTATTTTATCAAACATATATTTTTTTTAAATGGCTAAACTGGTAATTTTATCTTTTTTGATACTAATTAATTTTTTAGTAACAAAGAAACAAAATATATTTATTAAAAAATTATCTTCATTTTATATCACAAGCTTTTAAAACTAATTTATGCAATGTTAATTCATAATCATAATTATAAACATCATCACTAATACCACATAAGCGATCATAAAATTCTTTAGGGAATTCATCATATCGATTATAATCAGTTGGGAAATTTAATGTTTGCATATCAGCCATTTTATCATAAGAATCTTCTTTACCATTTTGTAAAGCCATCCATTTAATAGAAGGTCTTTCAAAAGGAGATATGCAAATTGTGCCTTTTTCACCAACAACAGTTAATTCTCTTCTATTATGTCCACCAGTTTCAATTGCAGAAGTGCGAACAACACTAATTCCTTTATCATAATAAAATAAAGCAGTAGCATTATCTATTCCATGAAAGCCTTCTGCTCCAGAACGAAATAATAAAGGTTCAATTTTTTTAGGTTCACCCATAATACGTAAAACAAAGTCAATAATATGACCACCAAAAATATACATAGTACCACCTTTAAAAGTTTCTAAATATTTTAAATATTCTTTACTTCTTGGTGCAGACATTGCAGTTTCTACATATAAAATATTACCAATAATCCCACTTTCAACTAAAGAAAAAACTTTTTTTACTGCTGGATTAGTACGATATAAATAACCCAAATGTACCACTAAGCCTTTTTCTTTAGCGTCATTAATTAATTTAGCAAAATCATGATAATTTTCTCCAGTAGGCTTATCTAAATGAATATGTTTATTTTTATCGATACATTTTTGACCTGCTCTCAACAAATCATTCACTTCAGTTTCTATAAGAAGCGCATCACATTTATCAATTAATTCATCTTCACTTAAACGAGGTAAACCTTTATAGCAATCTAAATTGCCTCTTTTGTTTAACCAATATTCATCATTTTCAGAATATCCAACTATTTCAAAAAGTTCAGGATGTTTTCTAAAAGCTTCCATGTGTCCTTGAGCATGATTATGACCTATACCAATTTGTCCAATTTTAAATATCTTTTTCTCCATAATTTAATTTATTTTCACTTTTATATAATCTTCATCATATTCCAATAATTGTTCTTCTTTTATATAACTTTCCCAATCTTTAAAATATTCTTCTTTTGATGTATAAAGAGGTTTATATTCATTTATAACTTCTTTAGCAAGTTTAGCATCATCACTAAGTAATGCATTTAAAATAGATAATTGTCCTTGAGCAGATAATACACAAGCTTTATCTACATCAGCAATATGAAAATCAACACCATGACTAGTTCCTTTAGCCCCTGCAATATAAGGATGAACAACAGGCATAATGCAACTTAAATTACCCATATCTGTTGATCCATTTCCCCAGTTGTTAGTTAATCTTATTTTTTCTCTACCAACTAACGTTGACATAACATCAACAGTTATTTCTCTTAATTTATTAGAATTATTTAAAGGTGCAAAACCTGGATAATCATTAATAGACATTTTAGCACCCATAGCTAAGGCTCCAGATGCTAAAGCACGGTTAACTTTTTTATTAGTCATTTGAATCGTTTTTAAAGATTTACCACGAATAAAAGTAGAAATTTTTGCAACACTTGGAATAACACTAACAGATTCTCCACCATTAGTAATAATTGGGTGTACTCGAATATGATTATCTTCTTTAAATGTTTCTCTTAAAGCATTAATAGCATTTAAGCCAAGAGTAGCAGCATATAATGCATTTATTCCAAGATCAGGGCAACTGCCAGCATGAGCACCTACACCATAATAAGTAACATCTTTCATTAAGCACCCATTACATCCAGCATGTAAATCTAATATCGTTGCAGTATTTGTGCCAGTATGAAACATATAAGCTATATCAACACCATCAAAATAACCACGATATAAAAATTCATCTTTTCCACCTAAAAAATGTATAATACCTTTTTTTCTTAATTCATTTCTTTTTTCTAATTCTATACCTTCTTCAGCTGGAACGCACACTAGTCTAATAGAACCACTTAATCCATCTAATGCGCCTTCTTCTTTCAACGCTAAAGCAATTCCTACCATTGCAGCGCATTGAGCACAATGTCCACATGCATGAGCATTACCATTTACAGCAGCAAAATGATTAGGTACTGCTAAAGCATCAAGTTCAGCTAAAATCATTACCCTAGGGCCTTTTTTTCCTGTATCAATATCAGTATAAAAACCAGGAATGTTATTTGCTTTATGTAAAATATATCCATTTTTTTCAAAAACATTTTCTAAATAATGGCTTGTTTCCCATTCATTATAACCAGTTTCAGGATGTGACCAAATAAATTCTTCAGCCTCATAAATTTCTTTTTTATGTTTATTAACAAAATCTATATATTTTTGATATTTCATATTACACCTCTAGCAAAATTATAACAAAATTATTTATTATAAAAATTATAGACCAAACAATTTAATATCAAATTTGATAAAAACTAATTTAATCTATTATATATGTTTTATAATTTTAAATATTTTAGCAAAATAACATATTTATCTATATAAGATATTTACATAATTTTTAGATTAAAAATATCTTTTTTTATTAATCAAATAAATTAATCACTTTCTGTTCCTCTTGTAGCAAGATTTCTACCACCATCAACAATTAGATCATGTCCTGTAATGAAACGAGCTTTAGAAGACGCTAAGAACATAATCGCATTTGTAATATCTCTAGGAGAAGGTGTCATATGTAAATAATTAGTATGATTTAAATTACCATTTGTAGCGTTTTGTGTAGGAATCATGCCTGGGCAAACACAATTAACATTAATACCAAATTTACCTAATTCTTTTGCCATTGACTTACTCATTGAAACAACGCCTCCTTTAGCGGCCGCGTATTCACTATGCATAACATGTCCTTCTAGACCCACAACTGAAGAAGTATTGATTATTTTACCATGTTTTGCTTCAATCATATATTGAGCACATTTTCTACAAAAATAAAATGTTCCAAACAAGTTGACACCAATTATATTTTGAAATACTTCATCACTTTGTTCATAAAAGAAATGGCGATTTTTTCTAGCAGAACCACCTGCTAAATTAATTAAAATATCAACATTTCCAAAATCTCTAATTACTTCTTCTACACAATTATTAACTTCATTAGAGTTTAAAATATTTGTTAAATATAATTTTGCAGTTCCACCAAAATCTTTGATTTCATTAACTACTTTATTTCCTAATTCTTCGTTGAAATCAACAATAGCCACTTTTGCTCCACACTTAGCAAATTCTTTAGCGCAATCAGAACCTATTCCACCAGCACCACCAGTTATAATAATAACTTGATTATTAAATTCATTTTCCATAAAATACCTTCTTTCTAATTTCAGTATAAAGAAAATGATATTTTTCAAAATAGACAAATTGTTTATTTTTATAAATTTTGCTTTTCTAATTTTAATATGTTATTATTTATATATGAAAAACATATTGATCACTAATGTCAAATCAATTTCTTGTCCTTTTTCTTCTAATGATTCTGGAGGAAGAAGAAATAATCGTACAAATCACGCTTTGATTTTTAAATTTGAAGGTGAAACAATTTACGATTCTAATCATAAAATAATAATTTCTAATGCAGAAAATATCGCATTTTTGCCTAAAGGATGCAATTATATTTGGAAATCAAAAAAAGAAGGTCACTTTTATTCAATTGAATTTGAAGGTGAAGTTGATGAAACTGAAATAAAACTATTTAAATATCCATATAAAGATAAAATATTAAAAATCTTTAACAATTATGAGCATGATGTTTTAAAAAATAGCCAAATAAAAAAATTTTTAATGACGAAATGTGCATATGATATTTTATACGAATTGCTTATTTATGAATCAAGCAAACAATATTTACCAACAAGTAAGAAAAATGATATCGATAAAATAATAGAATACATAAATAAAAACATTGCATCAAATTTATCTAATGAAATGTTAGCAAAGAAATTCGGTTATAGTGTTTCTTATTTTCGCAATGTTTTTTATAAAGCCATGAATATATCGCCTATGCAATATGTCAATAAAATAAGGATGGAAAAAGCTATAGAAATGCTTGATAGTGACTATGGAACAATAACTAATTTAGCAGAATCATTAGGATATCAAAATGTATATCATTTTTCTTCTGTTTTTAAAAAATATTATGGTCTAAGTCCATTACAATATAAACATGAATTTTTAATGTAAATTCTAATTTTTCACAATAAATTAGTTATTAACATTAATAATATTAGCTAACAATATCTATTTTATATATTTATTCGTGTTCAAACCAATTTTAGTAATAATTTAAATCTAGAAAAAAAAGTTTGACACATTTTACTGTATCAAACTAAATAATATAATTATCAAAAATTTGCTTTAATAAATTTATTTACCAAAATTATTTGTGCATTCTTCTACTTTACCTTGTCCTGTTTTATATCCGACAATGTAACCAACATATTTTGTTTTCAAAGAATCATCATATTGATCAGAAGGAACAACAATTTTTTCTTCTTCATTTTCTTTATATTTAACTATAACTTCTCCATTATTAACACATTTATTAATAGTTGAGCCATATGCCATACCAGCAATACCACCACATCTATATCCACCTTTAGAAACTTCTAGTGTTGCTTCCACTTTACCATCATTTGTTGAATTAGATAATGTAGAAGTTCTATTACCATCATATCCAAGAGCTCCTATTACTCCTCCAACATAATTTGTTCCTTTTATATCACCATAATTATGAACATCATCAATTGTAGTATTAGAATAATTAAGTACTCCTATAACTCCACCAGTATTTGTTTTACCAATAACTATACCATGATTATATAACTTACTTGTTTTAAAATTTTTTCCTCTTCTAAGTAAACCTATTACTCCTCCAGTATTATATCCTCTATTATAAACATATCCATTATTAGTTAAATTATCTAATGCAGTTACTCCTTCTTCTACAGTACCAATCACTCCACCTACACCTTGAAAATCACTAAATTTTGTAACTGAACCAAATATTGAGCCATTATTTATTGAATTAATAACTTCTCCGTTATTTAAAAAGCCTACTACTCCACCTATATGTCCTTTACCATTTTCATAAAATCTACCCGCTATATTTGCATTATTAATAACATTTTCTACTTTCCCACCATTTAAATATCCAACTATTCCACCAGCCACTCTATTTCTAGCAAAGATAGTTCCAGATGTAGAAACATTTTTAATTGTACCTGAGCTTGCATTAAATAAACCAGATACATACATTTTATATATACGTACTTCTACATTATGATTATCTCCATCAAACGTTCCTTTAAATTCATTTAAGACATATTCTGTTTTATTATCTTTGTTTGTAACTAAATCGCCATCACCAATACCAGTAAAATTAGGATTACTCATATTTAAATCACAATTTAATTTAACAAATTTATTTAAATAATCATTACCTTCTTTAACATCTTTTGCAAAGAAAGCCATATCTGAAGGAGAATTAATTAAATATGGATTAGTTTCAGTTCCTTCACCAGTTAATGAAGTTGAATAATCTATTCCATTCCATCTATTTTCTTCATATTTAGGCTTTTCATAAATAATTTCTTTATTATTTAAATCTTTAATAACTAAATCTATATTCTTTCCAAATTCTTCACCTAAATTTAACATGGCATTAGCGTCTAAATGAGCATAATCTATATTATCTTTATATGTCGATACCCATGAACTTGATTCTACATCAATAAAATGATTTTTATTACTTTTAGCAGCATAATCTTCTTTTATTTGATTAATTACATTATAATTACCCCAATAATTTGTTATACCAGCATCAATAATAGATAAGCCATTTGGAGTAATATAATTTTTACTTTCCCAATTAGCTTTTAAATCATTTACATGACATTTCCAATTATTTTCATATTCATCATAATAATCTTTTGCATCATTTTCTCCTTGCATCCAGCAATAAGAAATAATTTCAGGATATTCATTATTTTCTTTTATTAAATCCATACTTTCATCAGTAAATTTAAGTAAAAAATTAAATAAGTTATCATCTTTCATTTCTTTTTTAGAAGAAGGTGAATACCAATTGTTATGTAATGTTGTCGCTCCTGCAGCAGTTTTAATAATGTAAAATTTTTCATTAGGATAATTTTTACTTAAATAATCTGCTATTCCAATCTCAGGTCCAAAAGATAATAATGTTGTATCCGTAGGTTTTCTTCCTTGACCTAATTTAACAGGAACAAATCCATCTGATTTTTTATTTGCAGAATCAGAATATGGACTTAAATTATAATTGATTTTAACATTATCAAAACCTAAATTAAATTTTTCTTGTTGCTCTAATGTTAAATGACTTGCGTAAGAATGTCCAACAGCATTAGATTGTCCTGCTAAAACAATTACTTTTACAATATCTTTTTCTTCTTTATAATCGCAATTTTCTCTTTTACAACTTGAAACCATTTTTGATCCATCTTTATTTCTTATATAATCACTTAAATCATGACCTAAAGCAGGAATTGTTTCAGTATAATTTTTAGAAGCATCTTCATTACAAATAAATGTTTTTAAGCCTTCATTCGTACATGTTGGTTTTTTTGTTATTTCTTCTTTATATGTATAATTTGTATTTGTACCAGTGCTAGTATTTGAACTAGATGTATTAGTTGTAGTGTTACAGCCTGTTATCATCATTAAAGTTGCACATAAAGGTAATAATTTTTGTTTTTTCATATTTTAAAACGTTTCTTAATTGAAACCCCTTTCAAAAAATATTTTAATCTATATTAATTTTTAAAAAAATGGTTAATATGATATTTTTATCAAAATTGATAAAATAATATCTTTTTTTATTAATTAACATTAATTTCTAATATTTAAAATTATTTTAAAATAATCTTCGTATTTACTTATCATTATTAACCACCCAGTACTTTTATTTTAATGGGATATTCTTTCAGTTTTAGTCAATATTTTTGGATTTGACGCTTACTTTTAATCTCAAAATATTAAATATTTTTTATCTTATTTTGTTTTAAAATTTCTTCAAATTCTTCCTTATATCTTGTGTTTATAAGAATTTTTTTATTATTCGTATACAAAGTAAATTGCCAAAATTTAGATTTTTTATATCTTTTACAAGTATATTGCTTTACATCATATAAGCTAATATCTTCTTTTTTAAATAATGTTTTTAATTTTATATTTGTATTACTAATATATATTTTATATTTTGCAGTATATAACCATCCATATAATCCTACTATTATAAACATGCCGTATATAATAAGCATAGACATAACAGTTTTATCATTAAAACTTTTATTATTTACATATACATCTAAGAAGGTTAATAAAAATAATAATATTGCAAATATAGTAATATCTTTATAAATTTTTCCTTCTTTTTTCATTCCATCAGTTATTTTTATATCCATTTTTCCTTGTATTATATAATGAACATTGAGATGTTATTGAACTTACTGAGCATGAATTATTTAATATTAAATCTAATAATCTTTTTGTTTTATGAGATGTTTTTGAAGTAAATTCTAATTCTTCAGTATAAATGTACTTGCATTTTCTACAATTAAAATGTCTAACATTAACCAATAAAAACACTGTTTTACATTTGATAGGTAAATCTTGAATTTTTCTTGTATGCATTGAATGGATTGAAGATATTTTGTTGCCACATTTTGGACAAATAGAAAATTTATTTTTTAGATGACAATGTACATAAAACGCATCATCATTATCATCGATTTTATCAATCATAAGATTAGGTGAAAGTTGCTTAAAAGTGCTTCTCATATAATTGTAATACTATATAATTTATTATATAGTAAATATAGAAATAATCCAATAACTATTGGAAAGAGCCGTATTTATATTGACATTTATAACAAATCAGAGCTAACACTTTTTGTGTTTTTTCTTTTTCATTATCTTTCCTCTGAACTGATAAATATCTTTTCGTGAATACTAATTTCTCTTATTCTAAAAACGGTTAAGTTACTAAAATGCACCCAAAAAGTAAAACAGATTTTTTAAGTGCATTTTTTGTGTTCGTTTTTACAAGCAGGCGGAGAGGGCTTCGGCGGTAAATCGGTTTGCTAAAAAATCCGGATTCTACGGCAAAAGCAGTGGCGCAAGAGATTTTCTGAAAATCGATATTTTTGCTCGTTTGCTTTGTCTACATACCGACAATGTGCGAAGTCGCAAACCATTGTAAGCAAGTTTGCGACTTTTTGCATTATCAAAAATGACAAAAAGATCAAATAGGCTATTTACATAACGCATTTATTTTGATTTAATAAATACAGTTCCGATTCGGACGGCCGCGTTGTTTTTTTGTTGATCGTTGCGGCGAGGGTGACAAGTTGATTTGCACACTGTTTGGACAGTTGAAAACATATATACTATTTGAAATCAGATATTGAAGCAGGTTCATAATCTATCAAATCATTGTGAACGCAGAACAAAACGTTTTTTGTTCGGCAAGTGTGTAAAATCGTCGGTTTTGTTTGGTGCGGTTGGCGCAATTTCAAACAAAACTTCTTGTATTAAACAAAATGTGAGGTGTTATATGCAAAACAAACAAATATTTTTTACGGGTATTCACAAGGCAGAGCTTATTGAAAACGAAGTCCGCAATGTGAAGAAAAACGAAGTTCTTACAAGAATGGAATATACCGTTGTAAGCGGCGGTACGGAAAGAGCTTGCATTTTGGGTATGAACAACACCTCGCAAAAATTCCCCATGTCACTGGGCTATTGCGGCGTGGGATATGTGGAAGAAGTCGGTTCCGCGGTGAAAAAAGTGTCCGTGGGTGATCGCGTTTTGGTATATCATGGATGCCATTCCAAGTACAATATTCGTCCTGAAAGCGACATAACCAAGGTTGAAAACGACGCTGTTTCATCTCTCGAAGCGGCATTTGTCGTTATTGCTTCCATGGGGCTCGGCGGAGTCAGAAAACTCGAAATCGAGCTTGGAGAAAGCGCAATGGTGATGGGACAGGGACTTCTCGGAATATTTGCAACGCAATTTCTGAGACTTTCCGGTGCAAACCCCGTAATCGCAGTCGATTTAAACGCTCAAAGACGTGCGCTTGCGTTGAAGCTCGGCGCTGACTATGCGCTCGACCCGTCGGAAGAGGACTTTGTTCAAAAGGTGAAGGATATTACAAAGGGCAAAGGCGTAAACGGTTGCGTTGAAGTTACAGGTGCGGCGCAGGCATTGAAACAAGCGTTGGATTGCGCGTCTTGGATGGGCAGAATATCGCTTCTCGGCTGCACGAGAGTGTCCGATTGTGCGATTGACTTTTACAAACAGGTTCACAGACCGGGGATCAAGCTGATAGGCGCGCACAATTTTGTAAGACCGAAGTACGAGTCCTATCCGCATCACTGGACTCACAACGATGACTGCAACGCAATTATTGACATGATTGCCACAAAGCGAATCCAGGTAGAGCCAATTATTTCGCGTATCGAATCACCATCGGATGCTCCGCGGATTTACAACGAACTTTGCGACGACAAAGATTTCCCGCTTGGCACGGTATTCGACTGGAAAAACGTTTGACAAAAGCAGGTCAAGTCGACGTGTCCCCACCCCGAACGCGATGCTTATTGCAGGCATCATTGACGAAGATAAAAAGGCAAAAACGACTTCAGAAATCGTTTTACAAAAAATAAGAAGGTTTGAAACTTACAGAAAGGACAAAATCCTGATTCTCATCCTACACGGGGATTAGAGGTTGTCGGTTGCTAAAACGATAATTTATTTAAGGTGTTGCACGCAAACAAGAATAAAAAACTTGATTTACAAACTATAGTTGCAAGCAACAAACAGTCCTTAAATCGAGTAGAGAGTGAAAAGTAAACCTTTTCCGCTCCCTCTCACACCACCATACATACGGTCTTCCGTATATGGCGGTTTAAATAAACATCCTACGATGTCGGTTTAAGATAGTATTCAAGAGGTTCTATAAGACCTCTTTTTCTTTAGTCGTGAATTATTGATTGCCTTCGTTATACTCCAACAACGACAGATATGCTGATATCCTTTTCTCGTGTTTGACACACATTTCGCTTCATTTTCACTTAAACCAAGTTTGATTAATGCTATTCGCCTAGTGTAAGGTAGTTTCCATTGCTTCCATATCACTACACGTATTGCGTTTCTCAACCATTCTCCCAATTTTTCTATTCTACTTTTCATTGATGACTTTCGATAGTAGTTAATCCATCCACGTAAGACTTAATTTTTCTTTTTAATGCGATAAGTTAAATCTACACTCCAAGAACGTTTAGCTAATTTCTTTAATTTAAAGAATAATTTCTTAAAACTCTCTTGGTGTGGTTTGGATAACCAACCTTCTTTTGACTTCCAAAAAGTAAAACCTAGGTATTTTAGGTTATTTGGTCTTGTGATATATGTTTTATCAGCATTAACTTTTAGTTTCAGCTTTCTTTCAATAAAGGTAACAATATTTCTCATTACTCTTTCAGATAAATATTCAGTTTTAACAAATATCACACAATCATCTGCATATCTTGCAAAATGCAATCCTCTTCTTTCTAATTCTTTATCAAGTTCATTTAAATAAATATTACTTAATAAAGGCGAAAGATTTCCTCCTTGTGGTGTTCCTATATTTGTTTCTTCAAATGTTCCATTTACCATAACCCCTGCTCGTAAATATTTATGAATTAATGCTGTTATATCACTATCATTAACCATATTGTCTACAAGTCTTATGAGTTTATCTTGTGGAACATTGTCAAAGAATTTCTCTAGGTCTAAGTCAACTATCCATTCATATCCTTGATTAATTAATTCTAAAACTCTATCAATTGCATTTTGACATCTTCTATTTGGCCTAAATCCATATGAATATTCACTAAATGTCGGCTCAAATATTGGGGTCATCTTTTGAACAAGAGCTTGTTGAATTATTCTATCAACAACAGATGGAATACCTAGTTTTCTTACTCCACCATTTGGCTTTGGTATCTCTACTCTTCTTGCCGGAAGAGGTTGATACTCACGACTTTTGATTTGATTGATTAGTTCATTACCATGGACTTTCAAATAATCTTTAACTTCGTCGCAAGCCATTTCATCAACTCCGGCTGCTCCTTTGTTCCTTGTTACTTGCAAAAACGCTTGATTAAGATTGTCTTTAGATAATACTTCATCCATCAATTTCATAGTTTTGCTTTTCCTCCTTTTGGTTTGCCTATTATCACTATTTTCGGCATACTTTTCATAAGATACGCTTATTACTTTTCGACCTTTCAAGTTAAATAGACACATTCATTTGTACTTTGCAAAAGGTTTATTTATTCAGTCCTTCACTTTTCAGTTACTATGACTTCTGCTGACTTCTCGGAGCAAACTTTTTCGACTTTGAATTTCTTCAAATCTCCAAGACCTCACGGGGTAAGTTATATATCTTTCTAGCCTTGAGTACTTGATTTACTGACTAACAATTACGGTCGTTTGTGATTTTGCAATGTGTGGTTTCCTCATCACTAGTTAATCGCCTTATATCAAGTTTCTTTCCGTCACCCAGTCTATTTGCTACGCGCTTCTTTCATCCCATACCTCACGATACTAGACTTGCATTTCACTATGTAGTTATAACGACTTTCCTACTCGGGACTTTCACCCTTTAGATATACAACATGCCCGTCACACGCAAAAAAAAGAATGCATCCTCTTAAACGACTGCATTCTTTATAATTAATATTTTATAATATAATTATTCCAATCAAATTTTATTTAAATAAAAAGTAGTATGCACATTAAGATTATAGAAATAATTAATATTACAATATCAGCTATCCCTATTATTTTAACACCTTTTTCACAATTATATTCATAATCATCTGGAAGGAAATCATTTATTTTCCAACATAAATCATAAGCTTTTTTGGTGCAATCCAAGTAAATATATGCAAAGCAAAAAGAAATCCTGCAAATAGAATAGTAATTAAACAATCTTCGGAAAAATTATAAATTAATTTTTTGATTGAAAAGATTGAAATCACTATAAAAATAATTGTAAATATGATTTTTATTATCTTCTTCATTTAAATTAACATTTATAATTACATTATTTACATTTTCTTGTATTTGTTTTGTATAATTTTTTAATCCTCTATTCATAATTCTTTCCTCCTTAAATTCTAATTAAAAAATATTTATTTATTTTTCTTAGCCATATTCAGAAATAATTATTTCTTCTACTCTTTTTTGAGTATTTATTAAGTTTTCTTCTACTTTTGTTAATCTTTGTAATAAATCTTGATATCTTTCATCAACATTTGATATTTTCTTTTCCATTCGATCAACACATGCTTTGATATAACCAATATCTGATAAAAATGAACCTTCTTCTTTACTTAATTGTTTATGTTCTTTTATTACATTTCTTTTATATGATAAAAAAGCAATCACTACACTTATTATTGATATTGTTATACTTGTTATTTCTTTTATTTCCATATTTTCACCTCCAATTTATAAATGGCGAAAATATCTTTTTTCGTATAAAAAAAATAGGAGTTTTTTTCTCCTATTTATGGTTTTAAATTAAAAATTATAACTTAATTATATAAAACGAATTCTTACCCGAACCACCTTTTTCTAGTTTTCCTTCTTTTACCATTTTAGCTAAAACTTTTTCAATAGAGCTTAAGGAAATTAAAGGACAAAGTTCAGCAATTTCTGATTTGGTTATCTTTCCAATTTTCATATCTATTACATTTTTAATAGAATCATATACACTTAATTTTTTTGATACAATTTCTATTCTATTTTCAAAATCATCATAAGCCATTTCAATAATATTTAATAAATAACTAACAAAAGGTGTAGGATCATCTTTTTCTTCATGCCAGCCTTTTTGAGAATCATATAAAGCATCATAATATAAATCTTTTAATTTTAGTATTTTGAATTCTAAAGAAATATATTTACCAACATAATATCCAGAACGATATAAAAGTAATGTTGTTAATAATCTACTCATTCTTCCATTTCCATCATTAAAAGGATGAATACATAAAAAATCATGAATAAATATAGGAATTAATATAAGTGGATCAACTTCATGACTATCCATTGCTTTATTAAATTCATCACATAAATTTTGCATTGCAATCGGTGTTTCAAACGGAGAAACTGGTGTAAATAAAGTATATGTATTTCCTTTTTCACCAGTCGCACTTATATAATTTTGAGTATTTTTAAATTTCCCTCCATAAGATACTTCATCATTTTTACCACTTAAAACTTTATGTAATTGTAATATATAATTTGGTGTTAAAGGAATATATTGAAAGCTTTCATGAATTATATTTAAAGCATCTCTATACCCTGCAATTTCTTTCTCATTTCTATTTTTAGGAGTTGTTTTCTCATTAACAATTTTTTTTAATCTTGTATCAGTAGTTCTAATTCCTTCAATTGCATTACTTGCTTCAGTACTTTGGATTTTTGAAAGTTCAACTAATTTATTTAATTCATCAAGTTTTTGAGATAAATATAATTCTTGTCTAGCTTTTGCTTCATGTATTTTGCCAATCATATTAATTATATTAGAATCCCAAGTTTTATTTTTTAAATTTGTATAATCAAACTTTCTCATAATTTCACCATCTTTCTCGTAAATCATATATCAAATTACGAGAATAGTCAATAATTACGGGAATAATGATTATCTTTTAGTTAAATTATTATTCAAAATATTTTAAAGAATAAAAGGTAATAAATAAAATGGTTTTAAAAATATTGCCCCTTCTTTCCCAATATCTTTTTGTGACAACAAATATAAATTTTCAATTGAATCAGAATATTTTTTAGCAAAAACATTAATTGAATCATGCTTTCCAATTCCTGATGACTTAACTTCAAATACATCAAGTTTTGAGCCATTAGAAAATAAAAAATCAATTTCATAATAATGAGTACTATTTTCTTTAGACCATGTATGATAATACAATTCTCTTCCTGTTGAATTTATTATTTGCGCAACTAAATTTTCATATAAATATCCCAAATTTGCTGGAAGTTTATCAGAAAGCAACTTAGCATATATTTCATTTTCTATAATAGGTCTATCAATAAACATTAATGTTACAAATAATCCAGTATCAAATATATATAACTTAAAGTTATTAAAATCTTTAGTATTAGCTAAACTAAAACGAGGATTAGTTGAATTATAGCATATTAAAACTGTTTTTGAATCAATCAAATCATACAATATTTCTTCAGAAATTTTATTTTTTCTTTTTCCAATAGCTTCAGAAATACTATATTTTTTTGTATCTTTTGCAAGTTGAGCAGGAATTGAATGAAACATAGCTGACATTCTACCTGAAGGATCAATTTTTTTAAAATCACTTTCATACAAGTCGATAATTTGTCGTTTAATTTGATCAATTACAACAAAATTATCACCTCTAATATAAGCTTCAACTGCTTGAGGCATTCCACCCACAGCCATATAAATTCTTAAATTTCTCATCAATTTACGATTAATATCTTGCCCAACTCCTTTATTAGTTTTAGATATCTCTCTTAATAAATTGTAATTATTATTTGTAGCTAAAGAAAATTCTTCATAATCCATTGGATAAACTTGAATTTTCATTTCTTCAGATGGAATGAGAATATCTTTTACATTTTTTTTAATAGAAATTAAAGAGCCTGTTTCAAGATAATGATATCTACCATCCTTAACAAGATGCTTTATTGCTTGTCTTGCCTTAGGAAACAATTGAACTTCATCAAAAATAATAAGTGATTCTTTTTCATATAATGTAACTCCTGTTTCTAGTTGTAATCTTAAAAAAAACATATTCAAATCAGTAATATCTTCGAATACATTAAGAATTTTTTTTGAAACATTTGAAAAATCTAACATTATATATGACTTATATTCATTTTGTGCAAAATTTTTAGCAATAGTAGATTTACCTACACGTCTTGCACCTTCTAACATAACAGCATAATTATTTGCATAATTTTTCTTCCAATCTAATAATTTTTTATAAACTTTCCTTTCAAAATACATATTAATAAACACCATCCATTCACTAGTATAATACAATGTTTAATGCATTTATTCAATATTTTAACATGCAAATATATGCATTTATTCAAAGTTATTTTTTAATCAAATCATACATTTCTTCAAAGTTTTTATATTATTATTTTATAAATTTATTCAAAGTTTTTTCAAAATTATAACGCTATTTATATCATTTTCTTGATACAAGCATCATTTTATAACAAATGTCGTAAAAAGCTTGATAAATATTTTCTTTGTATCAAACCTATGTTTTTCATCAATGATTAACTATTTTAATGCAAAGTGCGTAATGCTGATTTTTTTGCGAAACATTTCTATTAATTTACGTAACCCTACATTCATTTTGCGTAATAAAATAACATCTATTTTATCTTATAAAATTAAAAAATGCTACTTAATAATTTTCCAATAACCATTTTTATCAGAGCCATTTCTTTCGATATATCCTTTTTCTTGCAATGATTTCAAATATCGTTCAGCAGTTCTTTTGGTTTTATTAATTTTAATTGATATTTTTTCTGCCGTTAAAGTAGGATCATTTAAAATTAATTCTATAATTTGCCTTTCATTTTTGTTAAGATTTACACCGACATTTACACCGACATTTACACCGACACTTTTTTTAAAAGTACCTCAAATTTTCTTCCATTATAATTATGTAGATTTATAGTCCTTTTTAGCTTTCGTTTTCTTGATGATACCTTTTATTTTCTAGTTGATTATAAAAAAAAAAAAAATAAAGCCTAAGAAATGAAGCAAAAATGTTCAAATTTCAGACTGCCACCTTAAAAAAGCCAAAAAATGCCTCAAATAATACTATTTTAGGCATTAAAAAAGTTTGATACATTATTTTCTTTGTATCAAACCTATGGTTTCTATATGGTGCACCATATAAGATTTGAACTCATAACCTATGGTTTCGAAGACCAGTGCTCTATCCAGTTGAGCTAATGGTGCATAATCTAAATATACTACTTTTTAATAAAATTTAATATCTAAAAACACAAATCTAATATCATCATAATTAAAAAGCCAATTATAAACGATAAATTAATTAATCTTTTTTCTTTACTATTCGATGTATAAACAATCAATTCATCAATAATAACATATATCATTGAACCTGCTCCAAAACATAATGCCCATGGCATAAGATATACAACTTTTGTAGCAAGAAAATAACCTAATAAAGCAAATAATGGCTCTATACTTCCTGATAAAGATGATAATATAATTGCTTTCTTTTTACTTTTTGTACTTTCAAATAAAGGTAAAGATAAAGCAGCTCCTTCTGGGAAATTTTGAATTCCTATTCCTATAGCAAAAATCAATCCAGAAATTAATGTAACATTTTCAAAATGACACATTGCTAATCCAAATGTTAACCCTACAGACAATCCTTCTGGAATATTATGAAGTGTCATAGCTAAAAATAGTTTTTTATCTCGATAATTATTTTTATTTTTTTTAGAAATAATAATATCAAATATCATTATAAAAATAGAACCAATTATTATTCCACCTACTGCTGGTAAAACATGAGAAACATTTATTAATGTAGAATAAGTAAAACTAGGAATTAATAAAGAAAAAATAGACGCTGCAAGCATTACTCCACCTGCAAATCCTAAAAATAGATTTTGTGCTAGATCATTTTGTTTTTTATTAAACAAAACTGTTAATGAGCCTAAACAAGTCATTAAAAAAATAAAGCTAATACCAAAGATTACAATTAAATTTTCATTCATACAATTTAAAATATGAAAATAGTTTTTATTTGTTAATAGTCAAAGCAATTTTTTTATTTTATAATATGTTAAAGGCTTGAAGATATGAAAAAAAATATATTATTTCAAAAAAGATCTATTGATACAAAAAACTTAATTATTAAAACAGCTGAAGAATTATTTGTTAAGTATGGATACAAAAAAACTTCAACTATTTTAATAAGTAAAGAAGCAAACATTTCTGTTGGTATTATTTATAATTATTTTAATAACAAAGAAGAATTATTTGAATTATGGTTAAATAATTTATTAGAAAGGCTTGATAATTATTTATATAATCAATTTAAATTAATGGATTACAAAATTGAATTACCTTTAGTTATTTCAAATATTCTTGATAAATTATCTTCTTCATTCTTTTCTTTAAATTTATGTATAGAAGAAAAAACATCATATTTAGATAAAACATTATCTTCTTTTTTTGATAAAGGAGAAAAAATATTTTTAAAATGTTGTTTAGATAATAATATATTTTTAAAATACCCTAATGAAACTACTCATTTAATATTTCATTTAATTCAAAATTATAATGAAGATTTACTTAATAACAAATTTAATACAACTACATTAAAAGCTAGATATGTTGAAACTATATATTCTTTAATTACTCGATAGCTTTTAAACTATCATTCATATTAATAGAAACAATTTTTTTTCTTAATAATAACGTCACAATAGAAGTAAAACCAATAATGATAAATGGAGAAATAACCCATATATACCAACTTACTTCTTTTAATGAACCAAAGCCACAAATGTTAAATAAAATAGAAATAAATACCATTCCTAAGCCATAACCAAAAACTATACCCATTATAGTGTTAATATATATTTCTCGATAAATATAACTAGTTACTTCTTTATCATAATAACCTAATACCATTAAAGTTGCTATTTCTCTATTTCTTTCAGAAATATTAATATTAGTTAAAGTATAAATAACAATTATAGTTAAAAAGCCTGCAAATACTACAATTAATGTAGCAATTCCTTCAATTGTTAATGATCCTAAGCCATGAAATAAACACAAATCTAACAAGCTAATTCCTGCCATTACTAATCCCATCGCTCCAGCAATAGACACAATAGTCATAATACATCTATTTTTATATCTAAAAACATTTCTAAAAGTTGATTTATATCTAAAAGATAATTTGTTCCAAATAAAAGGTATTCTTTCTAATAGAACTTTTTTTCCATCTTTTGGAGCTTTTGGTCTTAACAAAACACTTGGCATTATTTTTGTCATATTATGTCCTACAAAAATAGTAGATATGAATATCGTTAAAATAATTATAGAGAACGTAATAATATAAAATGTAAAACTAAAAGCACTTATCATTTTAGGCATTACAAAACAATAATCAAAAGCTTTATAAATAAAAGTACATAAACCTATTCCAACAAAATAAGCAATAAATCCACCGATAATAGCAGGTAATAAACTGAAGAAACTATATCTAGAAATAATACTAAAAGAAGAATATCCTAATGTTTCTAAACAAGCAATTTGCCCTCTTTCTTCTTCCATTAATCTTGACATATTAGAAACTACAACTAAACTTGTTATTGCTAAAAAAATAAAAACAAACATATAACTAATTGCAGTCACTTTATCACAATATGCATTTATAGAATAAAAAGAATAATTATCATATAAAGAAATAAAAGAAATATTACTTAATTTATTTTTAATTATTTCTTTTTGTTCTTCAAAATATTTTTTATATTCATTAGAAAAACATTTAAATTTATTTCTATTATTAAACGCTACAAAAATATCACCAGTTGATAATATTTTTTTATTCATAGATGTAGGAATAACACTACTTGGTAAATAAATAATATTATCTAGAGTAATCAATTTATTAACTTCACTAACAGTAGTAGGAACTTTAGTATCTTCAGGATTTAAATAACTTGGTTCACCATCTAAAGCAAACGTAAGTGGATTTTCTACTATTTTTGAAACATAAATATTTTGTTTTGGTAAATATGAAAGAAATAATTTTTCCATATCTGATAATTCAGAATTGTTTTGTTTAGCTAATTGTTCAAGAATATCTTTATAATCTAATATTATTTCTTGATTTAAAGATAATTCTTTTATTTTGTTATCTTTTTTTTCAGCATAACAATATATTTTATCTTCCTCTAAAGAAGATAATTCATCATCATATTTAAATTTATTAATTTTATTATTTTCAAAATTATCATAAAAATATATTCTAGTTAATACTTTTTCATTATTTATATTTAAATATACATCAATTGACATACCAGTATTAACATTATCTATACCATACAAATTAACAATTTTTTGAATATCATCTTGAGAAAATCCATCCTGATTTTTACTTTTAATTATTATATCTGTAACATTACTTTCAATATAATAATTATTTATAGATGATTTTATTTTGTCACTTGATGCTCCAAGTCCTGAAGTAAAACCAACACTTACTAAAACAATAAATAAAATAGAAATAAATCTTGAGAAATGTTTTTTTAACATTCTTATAACTGTCTTATATATCGTTTTCATATTTATCACCATTCAATATCTTCTATAGGGGTAGGATTTTTATTTATTTCTATATTTTCTACTTTACCATTTTTGATATGTATAACTTTATCAGCCATGTCTTTTAAAGCAGAATTATGGGTTACTACAATTACTAATTTATTATGTTTTTTAGATACATCATACAATAATTTTAATATTTTTTTACCAGTAATGTAATCAAGGGCACCAGTAGGTTCATCACATAATAATAGTTTAGGATTTTTAGCTAACGCTCTAGCTATTGAAACACGTTGTTGTTCTCCTCCAGATAATTGAGAAGGGAAATTATTTAATCTATCACCTAAACCAACATCAATCAGTGTTTGTTTAGGATCTAAATGATTTTTACAAATTTCAATTGCTATTTCAACATTTTCTAAGCTTGATAAATTTGGCATCAAATTGTAAAATTGAAACACAAATCCAACATCATTTCTTCTATATTCACATAAACCTTTTCTATTTAAAGAAGTAACATTTTTATCTTCAAGATATATATTTCCTGAAGTTGCTTTTTCCATGCCACCCAATAAATTTAATAAAGTCGTTTTCCCTGCTCCAGAACTTCCTAAAATAATAACAAATTCCCCATCATTCAATTCAAAAGAAATATTATTAACTGCGTTAACAATAATATTACCATTTTGGTATGTTTTACATACATTTTCTAATTTTAAAAAACTCATTTTATCACCCCTATTCTATTTATATTTTATCACAAAATAATAAATGTTTTAAATAGTCCAATTTCCATTTTTAAATATTTGATGTGGTTTATTGTTAAAATCATAACCAATAATATCTAAATCTTTAGCGCCTATCATAAAATCAACATGAATAACTGACTCATTTAAATTTAATTTTTTTAATTCTTCTTCTTTCATATTTCCATAATCTTTTAATGTTTCTAAATATGTATCACCAAAAGCTAAATGACATGAAGCATTTTCATCAAATAAAGTATTGTAAAATAATATTCCTGATTCATTAATTGGTGAAGAATATGGTACTAAAGCAACTTCACCTAAATAATGAGAACCTTCATCAGTATTTATTGCATCTATCAATACTTTTTCATTTTTTTTACTGCTTATATTTATTATTCTTCCATTTTTAAATTCAATTCTAAATTCTTCTATTATTTTTCCATTATAAGATAATGGTTTTGTTGAATATACAACTCCGTTGACACCATCTTTTTTTGGCATTGTGAAAACTTCTTCTGTTGGAAGATTAGCGCAATATGGAATTCCTTTTAAATTATTACTTCTAGCTGATAACCATACATGACCTGGTTGTAATTTTAAAGTCAAATCTGTTCCATTACTTGATTTATAAACTAAATAATCTAAATTTAAATCATTTAATATTTTAGCTTTTTTATTTAATTCTTCTATATGATTTTCCCAAGCTAAAAATGGATTATCGTTATCTAATCTAGTTGTATGCATGATTGCAGATAACAATTTTTCTTCAGCATTTTTACATTTTGGAAAGACTTTTTTTGCCCATGAAGGAGATGGTAACGCAATAATTGTCCATTGATTATATAAACTTTCTTTATCTCTATAAATTTTAATTTTTTTAGCTTTAGCAATTCTTGCTTCATTTATTTTTTTTAGATTTAATCCTTTAAAAGCATCTGGATCATCATCAATAACATGAATTAAACAAGGCAAATCTTCACTTCTTTGTTTAAATTTTAATATTTCCCATTCAGGAATATCTTTTAATGTTTTAAGACTTTCATGTTTATATTTTAATTTCATTAAATCTTCATCAATATATTCGATATTGACTCTTCTAGCCCCATTTTCATAACAAGTTTTGGCAATAACATCAGCAAGTTCATAATGTCGAGGTGAAATAAATATAATCGCATCTTGACCTTTTTGTAAATTAACTCCTATTTTAACTGCTACATCAGCAAATTTTTTACATGTAATATAATCCATATTTTTCTCCATTCTAATTAGTTTCTATTTTTTTTAATATTTTTGGTAAGAATATTAAATAACAAATAGATGTTACTATTGCACTTATAATATCACAAATAGGTTCAGCAAAAAATGCACTTTCAACACTATTTGTTAATAATGGTAATAAATATATACTTGGAATAAAAATTACTACTTTTCTAATAAGTGATAACCAAATAGAATATTTTGCTTGTCCAAGACCAGTTAATCCATCTACAAAAACATATTGAAATGATAAAGGAATAATTCCTAACATATAATAAAATATTATTTTGCTTGCTTCATTTACTATTTCATAATTAATATGGTCTTTACCAATTCCTATAAACATTATAGAAAATGGTTTAGCTATAAAAAATGATAATATAAAAAATGAACTAGTAAAAATTAAAGCAAAAATTAATAATTGTTTTTCTGCTTTAATAATTAATTTTTTATTTTTTGCTCCATAATTATAACCAAGTATTGGTTGAGTTCCACTACTAATTCCTAATAAAGGTCCTGTTGCTAAAGTTTCAAAAGCTTGTACAATAGTAGCGATTTCTATATAAAAATCGCCTTTATCTTTACCATATAATTTTAATGAATTATTTAATAATATTAAAATAATAGAGTCTGTAGCCATAATTATAAATGGTGAAATACCTAATTTAATTATCATTAACATTATTTTTTTATCATATCCACCAAAAGATAATTTTATTGTAGTTTTCTTTAACAAAATAAATATAACAAAAATAAATGATATAAATTGAGATATAATAGTTGCTAAAGCCGCTCCTTTAACTCCTAAATGAAAAAAATACATAAATAATGGATCTAAACCAATATTTAAAACACATCCAATAATTATGGTCATCATAGCTTTTGATGATTCTCCTTGAGCTGTTAAATATTGATTTAATCCTAAAGTTAACAAAGAGAAAAAAGTACCAATTAAATATATTCTTAAATATGATAAAGCATAATCTATTGATAATTCACTAGCGCCAAACAAAAACAATATTGGTTCACTAAATAAATAAAATATTAACATTATTATACTAGAAATAATTATTAGCATTAATAAAGCATTTGATAATATTTTTTTAGCTTTATCATTATCTTTTTCACCTAAAGCAATAGAAAACATAGGTGCGCCACCTAAGCCTACTAAAAAAGCAAATGAAGTTATTAAAGTTACAATTGGTGAACACACACCTATTCCAATTAAAGCTATTTCACCAACATTAGGTAAATTACCTACATATATTCTATCTACTATATTATATAAAACATTTATTAATTGTCCTACCATAGATGGTATAGCTAATCTAAATATTGATTTTAAAGTATTTTGATTTCCTAAATAAGATTCCATAATATTAATTCCAATTTAGATATTATAGTTATTTAGAATTTTAATGTATATACTTTTAATTTTATTTATAAAATTATTTTTATTGCAAAATTAAAATGATATCCTATTGCAATTAATATTTAAATTAATTATTATATTTTTAGGTGATTAAAATGATTTTTGATTTTTCAGAATATGAACTTAGTAATATATCTTATGGTGGCTCAGAAAAAAAATTAGGTATTTTAATAAAAAATGAACCATATATGTTAAAATTTCAAAAGAAAACACCTTTTAATTTAAGATTTAATCATATATCAGAATATTTAGGATGCCATATCTATGAATTACTTGGTTTAAAATGTCAAAAAACATATTTAGGTTATTATAACAATCAGCAAGTAGTCGCTTGTAAAGATTTTGTAGCTGAAGGTTTTCAATTTGTACCATTTAATGATGTTGGCGAATCGACAATTGAATCTAATAAAGAAAAATATCAATATTCATATAGTGATATTATTGATTTATTAAATAAAAACAAAAAAATAACTAACATTGATGAAACGATTTCTATTTTTTTCGATATGTTTAAAATAGATGCATTCATTGGTAATTTTGATAGACATGGAGCTAATTGGGGATTTTTAAAAAGAAATAATAAATATATTATTGCACCAGTGTTTGACAATGGATCTTGTTTATTTTCAAATTTAACAAATGAAGATGAGATGATTTTTATTTTAAATAATCAAGATGAATTAAATAAAAGAATCTTTAAATTTCCAACATCTCAAATTAAACTAAGCGGAAGAAAAAGTTCATATTTTGAAATAATTTCTTCTTTAAGATATAAAGAATGTAATGAAGCATTAACAAGAATTTTTCCGAGAATAAATATGAATGATATTTTTAATTTGATCGATAATATAGAATTAATTTTTCAAATTCACAAACAATTTTACAAGAAAATATTAAATGAAAGGTATGAAAAAATCATAAAATATTCTTATAATAAGCTACGAGGTAAAAGCTATGAATAAATTAATTTCCACTGGTATGATTTGTCTAAAAAATGATTTAAATATTGAATTTTATGTTTGTAAAATCACTTATATTTTAAATGAAGATGAATCATTTAAATATATATTTGAACCAAATTATAATGTTATTTCTTTATTAGGTAGTGATATTTTTCAAGGTATTCCTGGATTAAATTTAGATTTAAAAAGAAAACAATATATAAGAACTTCTCTTCCTGTCTTTATCAGTGAAAGAGTACCACAAAAAAATAGAGAAGATTTTAATGAAATATTATCTTCTTTAAATATGGATTATATGAATCCTATTGATTATTTAATAAAAACGAAAATGAAATATTCTGGAGATAATTTTTATGTAAAAGAATTTGAAAACAAACAAAAAATTATTATTAATAATATTTCTAACAAAAATAATACTGCTGATACAATTAAAATTATTTTAAACAATATTACTAAAGGTAATGATGTCATAATCAATAATTTAGTTATTAATGATAAAAATAGAAAAGATATTTATCAAACTTTAATTTATATATACCAAAAAGCCTATAATTTTATTTATTCTAAACAAAAAGAAGGTATTAAAAACACAAATCATATTTATAAAGGTAGAAAGCCTATTTATGTTGATAAATTAGAATTTTTAACTTTACAAGATAAAATAAATAAAAAAGAAATATCAATAAAAGATGCTTGTTTAAAACTTGGAATTAGTATTGATAAATATTATCGTTATAAGAAAAGTCTTGATTAACTTATTACTAGTTTATTTGTTATATAATATCGTTTATCTTGAAATATAATCATTTTATTAATATAATTTTATTAGTTACAAGACATAGTTCTTATTATTTATTATATAAAATAGAAAGGTAGATTTATGAAAATAAAACATATCAATCGTAATGAAACAAAAACTCCTACTTGTACTATTCAAATCAGTACTGAATATTTAGTTAAAGAATCTTATACTCCTGAAGAAGCTGAAAAAACAATTGCTCAACTTTATTCTCTTCATGAAAATGAAGGATTTTCATTAGAAGATTTTGAAAAAATTAAAAATAAAATAATTGAACATACAAAAAATGATTAAAATACTTGTTGTTTCTGATTCTCATTCTAATCAAGAATTATTACAAATTCTTGCTTTAAAACATCAAGATTGCTCTTATTTTTTACACTTGGGTGATTCTGAACTCCCAAGTTTTTTTCTTTCTCCATTTGTTTCTGTTAAAGGTAATTGTGATTTTGAAGAATATCCTTTGTATAGAGAAATATCTTTACCTATTGGTAAATTATTTTGTGAACATGGTCAAAATTATCAATTTTTAGATATTGATTACATTAAGTCATTAAATTGTAAAATTTATTTGCATGGTCATACTCATAAACATTATTTAAAAGAAGTTGATGGTATTTATATTGCTAATCCTGGATCATTAACAAGACCTAGAGATGGTAATAAAGGAACATATTTAATTATTAGTATTGATGATGCAAATATTAATTTTGATTTTAAATATATTGATTAAATTATAAAAATAAGTTAATACTTAAATTATGCTTGATATATTTATTGATTCTTTATTAGATAGTTTAAAAATTTTATTAATAGTATTTATATTTAATTTAATACTATCTTTTTTTGAAGCACATATATCTTCTTTATTTGAAAAAAATAAAAAATTATCTCCTTTATTTGGCTCATTAATAGGTTTAATTCCACAATGTGGATTTTCTGTATTAGCTAGTGATTTGTATTTAAAAAGACATATAACTATTGGTACTTTAATTGCAGTTTTTATTTCTTGTAGTGATGAAGCATTACCTATTTTATTTACTTCTATAAATAAATTGCCCTATGCTTTTTTATTAATTGGTTTAAAGTTTATTTTAGGTTTTATTGTAGGCTTTTTAGTTGATGTAATATATACTAATTCTAAAAAAGAAGTTCATGACCATCAAGAACATTGTCATCATCATAAAGAAATTCAAAAAGGATGTTGTCATCATGAAATAAATAATGAAAACGAAAACCCTCTCCATGCTCATTTATTACACCCTTTAATTCATAGCCTTAAAATCTTTATTTATGTTTTTATAATAACATTTATTTTTGGTACAATTCTTTATTATATCGGTGAAGAAAATGTTATTAATTTCTTAACTAATAATAAATATTTATCTCCTTTATTCTCTATAATAATTGGTTTAATTCCTAATTGTGCAAGTTCTGTTTTAATTGCTAATTTATATATATTAAACGCGATACCTTTTAGTGCATGTTTATCCGGATTAATGGTAAATGCTGGATTAGGTACTTTCTTATTATTAAAAAATAAAGAACATAGAAAAGATGCTTTAATTATTTTTGGTATATTAATATTAGCTAGTTTATTAGCAGGTTATGGATTTATCTTCATTAAAGGTTAATATATGGATTTAAAAGAATTAAGAAATAAAATAAATGAAATAGATAATGAATTATTATCTTTATATTTAAAAAGAATGAATATAAGTAAACAAATAGGTCAATATAAAAAAGAACATAATCTTCCTATTTATGATTCAAAAAGAGAAGAAGAACTTATAAATAATTTATTAAATAAAATAGATAATAATGAATTAAAAGAAAATTATAAAAAAATAATACAATTAATCTTAATTGAATCAAAAAATCAACAATTTAAAAAATGATTAAGTAAATAGATTTTATTCTACAAACTTAATCATTTTTATTTAATTTATTAATAATAAGATCTTACTGGGGTAACAATTTGTACTAAAGAATTATCATTAGGAGAAGATACTTTAAATGCTGACATTTCACCAACAAATGATAAAACAACTTCTTCACTTTGAGCAGCTTTAATTGCATCAATAACATAATTAACATTAAATGATATTTCAAATATATCACCAGTATATTTATAATCATCAATTGTTTCATTAGCAGATCCAATTTGTTCTGATTTAGAAGATATTTCTAATTTTTCATTGGATACAGATAATTTAACAATATTTTCTCTTTCAATAGCTAATAATGAAACTCTTTCCATTGCTGAAATAAATTTATTTGAATTAACTTGTAAAATATATGGATAATTTGAAGGGAACATACCAGATATTTTTGGAAAATCACCTGCAATTAAACGAGAATAAATATTTGTTTCATTATAAGTAAAGACAGCTTTAGTGTTTGAAATAGTTAAACTTACTTCTCCACCTTCAACAATCTTAGAAACTTCATTTAAGGTCTTTACAGGAATGTTTGAATTAAAATGAACTACTTCTTTAAGATAATATGTTTTCTTTGCTAAACGATAGCTATCTGTCGCTACAAATTCAATAGTAGAGCCATCAGCTTTAGCGTTTATTGCAGTCAATACAGGTCTAACTTCTTTAGTTGATGCTGCAAATGCAGTTTGAGAAACAATTTTCTTTAAATCTTCACATGTGAAATTTACTTTTTCACCAATAATATCTAAATCTAAATCTGGATATTCATATGCTCTAACAGCATTTAATTTAAATTCGGATTTATTATCAGAAATTCTAGCAATAACATCATCAACAATTTCAATTGTTACAAAATCAGATTCGAGTCTTCTAACAATTTCTAATAAGAATTTAGCAGATATTAAAGTTGTACCTACTTCATAATCAGTAATGATATATTTATCATCTTCTTTAATTGGACATGAAGAAGTAATTGTTAATTCACCATTACTACCTAATAATAATAATTTATCTTCTTGCATATCAATTTTAAAATTTAAATATGCAGGAGTTGGTGATTTAGGTAAAATAGCAATATTTACCGTGTTTAATAATTTTAAAAATCTTAGTCTATTAATTGTTAATTTCATTTTTAGTTTCTCCTTTTTATATTTAATAATTTATATTATTTATATTTAATAATAATAAAGGGTGTGGATAATGTGGATAAGTCAAATATTCACAACTTTTATTAATTTAATTTTATCATAAATTAGTATATAAAACTATGTTTTTTCTACTTTTTTAAGGCTTTTTTGAGGTCTAAAATAGCTGATGCTAATTGATTATCAGTTTTAATTTCTCTCCCCACTTTATCCACACCTGTAATAACAGTGCTGTGGTCTCTTTTGAAAAATTGACCAATTTGAATAAATGACATACCAAGTAAAGATCTACATAAATACATAGAAATTCTTCTAGCTAATGCAATTTGAGCATTTCTAATAGGAGACATAATTTGTTCTTCAGAAATAGAATAATATTTAGCAACTTGTTCAACTATATCTTGAGCAGTAATTAATTTCTTTTTATCATTTTTAGGCATCATGATATTAACTGCTTCTTGAATTTCTTGTAAAGATATCAGTTCATCATCTTTTAAAGAAACAGTATGGAATAATAATCTATTTAATGCACCTTCTAATTCTCTAACGTTTTTAGAGAAAGTTTCTGCTAAAAATTTTAAACCATCTTCATCATAATTATCTATATTTAAACCACGAGATTGAATTTTTTTCTTTAATATTTCAAGTAAAGTATCAGTATCTGGATTTTGAATATTAACACTTAATCCCATGTTGAATCTAGAAACTAATCTATCTTCTAAATCTTTTAAATCACGTGGATGGCGATCAGAAGTTAAAACTATTTGTTTACCATTATTTACTAAAGAATTAAAAATATAGAAAAACATTTCAGATGTTTTAGCTTTGTTTGATAAAAATTGAATATCATCCACTAATAATAAATCAACTGTTTTAAAAAAGTCTTTTAAAGATTGATTATCTTGGCTACCATGTACATATTTAACAAATTCATCAATAAAAGCATCAGTAGTAATGTATAAAACATGTGCATTAGGATGTTTTTCTTGATAATAATTACCTATTGCATGCAATAAATGAGTTTTTCCTAATCCAGATTTAGAATAAATAAATAATGGATTAAATAATTTACCTGGATCATTAGCGACCATTAAGGCTGCTGTAGCAGCTTCTTTATTACATGGACCTACTACAAAACTATCAAAAATATATTTCGAATTTAATTTACAATTAGAAAAATAATTAACATTTTCAATTGGCATAACATTAGAAGAAAGTTTTTTAGTTGGTTTAGAAATTGTTTCATCTAATTCATCTTCTAAATAAAAAGAGAGATTATAATCCTTACCTAAAACATTTTTAATTGTTTCATTTAATAAATGAGATTGATCTTGAGTTGATAAATAAGTTTTAACTAGCAAAGATGGAGCAAGAATTTTTAAAGAATCATCATTCATTTCTATTAACTTTAAATCAGCATAAAAAATACGATAATTATGCATATCATTTTTTAAAGATTTTTCTAGACTTTTTAAAACTTTGTCCCAAGTTGCTTTTTGTTTAGTAACTGTGATTGGCATTTGCTTGCCTCCTGTAAAACAACAAAATAATATCATAAATAAAATAAAAATAAAGCAAAAAATTTATTATTTTTTTTATCCACAATAAAAAAAGCGTAAAAAGACCTAAAATTAGGAAAAAATAAAGTTATCCACAATTATATATGTTGATAAGTGTATGTGGGTTAATATGTTGATAAATCATTGTTGATAAAGTGGATAAGAATTAACAATATAAAATTTATTGTTGATAAAAAAAGCCTTATTTTAGGTGAAAAATATATTTAATCCACATAAAAATAATAGTTTTAAACAGTATGTTATAATTGTTTATATTATGTTGATTGATTATAAAAATAAAAATAAAGAGTTGGTAAAAAATGAATAATTTAATAAAAAAATTCATTTTCTTTTATTTATAAGGTAAATATAATAATCAAACAATTTATTACTATTTAAAATTTAAAATATGGGTATAATAAATTCATATAATAATTTTTTGAGTAAATATTTTAGTTTGTGTTGACTTAACTTTTATATATATATATAATCTAAACGTATGTTAGTATCTATCGGAGGTGTACAAAATGAAAAGAACGTATCAACCAAGTAAAAGAAAACACACATCCGTAAATGGTTTCCGTGCTCGTATGGCAACCCCAAACGGTCGTAAAGTGTTAGCAAGAAGAAGACTTAAAGGAAGAAAAGTCCTTTCTGCTTAATTCTTAATTACTTAGACTTAAACCACTAGGGGCAAATACTCTAGTGGTTTTTATCAAAATGGAGAAAAAATGAAAGAAATCGAAAGAGTAAAATCTCAACAAGACTTTCAAAAAGTAATATCTTTAAAACATAGAATAAATTCAAATATTTATGTCGTGTATTATATAAAAAATGAACTTGATTTTCCAAGATTTGGAATCTCTGCTAGCAAGAAACTTGGTAATGCAGTAGTAAGAGTCAAAATAAGACGTCAAGTAAGAGCGATGATACAACAAATAAAAAAAGTACATACATTAAAAAACAAAGACTATGTAATAATAGTTAAAAAAACATACTTAGATAACGATTATAAAACTAATTTACAAATTTTAGAAAATATGCTGAAAAAAGCGGAGGAAAATTAATGAAGAAAATCTGGAAAGTTGGATTACTTTTCTTAGGAATATTCGTTTTAGCTGGTTGTACAAGATCTTTTGTTACAATTCAAGATAAATCAAATATGATGATTAATTATGAAAATGGTATTGCCGAAGAAAATAAAACAAATTTAGATAAAATTATTGAAGATGTTAATAAAACTGGTGTTTATTTTGCCCCTTCTAATGATTATTTTAATTATGTTGAACATAAAATTGTTGATACAGTTAAAGTTAATTATGGAACTGCTACATTAAAAATTGATGCAGAAGAAAAAACATATGATAGTTTAACTAAAGAAGAACTTTTAACTGAAGGTGCTACTAGAGATGCGTTTAAGAAATCAAATGAATATGCATTAGTTAAATATGCTAAAGAAAAAACTACTTCTTTAGATGACTTATGGTCAAATTATGATTTATGGAGAAATAAAGCTCTTGATGATAGTAAAGATGTTATTGGTAAACAATTAACTTTAAATGATGTAGGTACAGATTATTTTTATACATATATGAAAAATAGTTTTAATGCTTACGCTAATAAAATAACAGCTTGCATTACTCCTGAAGATGGAACATTTGATGGCTTAAAATTAGAAGGAAAATCATGGGGTGAAGCTTTTGCTAAAGTTGGATTTATTGAAGGATTACTTGTTTGGCCTATTGCTGCTATGCTTTATTATTTTGCTAAAGCATTTTCTGGTTTAGGTGAATGGGGAACAATTTTATCAATTTTACTTGTTACAGTTATTGTTAGAGGTGTGTTATTATTATTAACATTTAGACAAACTGCTTCTCAACAAAAAATGACTCAATTACAACCTGAACTTGCTAAGATTCAAGAAAAATATCCTAATGCAGATACAAATCAATATGATAAACAAATGATGGCACAAGAACAAATGGCTTTATATAAAAAATATAAAATAAATCCATTTGGAATGTTGATTGTATTATTATTTCAATTTCCAATATTTATTGCTGTTTGGGGCGCAATGTCTGGATCAGCTATATTAAGAGTAGGTAATTTATGGGGATTAAATTTATCAGCAATTACTGGTGAAGCAATTCTTCATTGGAGTGGAACTGCTTCTTGGGTAGCATTAACTATATTTATTATAATGGCATTATCTCAAGCTGTTTCTATGTTATTGCCTCAGTTTTTACAAAAAAGAAGAACAGCTAAAGTAAGTAAAATGGGTGTTAATCCAGCTAAAAATAAAACAAATAATCAAATGATGATTATGAACATTGTTATGCTTGTAATGATTATATTTACTGGAACTCAACTTCCAGTAGCTATGGCAATATATTGGATTATTACCGCTTTAATTTCTTTACTTCAATCTTTAGTTATTTCACATATAACAAATAGAAAATTAAAGAAAAAATAAATTAGGAGGTAAATAAAATGCAAAGATATACAGCAAAAACATTAGAAGATGCAATTAAAGAAGCAGCAGAAAAAGAATATTGTACTGTTGAAGAAATTGATTATTTATTAGTTAGTCAAACTGAAGAAGAAACAACAATTGATGTATATACAATTATGGATGTAATTGAATATGCAAAAGATTATGTACAAAAAAGTATTGAAGCTTTAGGTTTTGATAACAAAGTTAATCCTTCTTTAAATGAAGGAATAATTAATTTAAAAATTGATTCTGATCGTAATTCAATTATTATTGGTAAAAATGGTAAATCACTTCAAGCATTAAATGAATTAACTAAATTAGCAGTTAATAATCATTTTAAAAAGAGATTTAGAGTTTTATTGGATGTTAATGGATATAAACATGATAAATATGGTAAATTAGTTTCTATTGCTAGAAGATTGGCACATGAAGTACAAAAAACTCATACAGATGTTGTTCTTGATCCAATGCCTGCTGATGAAAGAAGAATGATACATAATGCTTTAGCAGGAATGCCTAATATTAAAACTGAATCTGAAGGATTTGGTAATAAAAGACAAATACATATTAAATTTGTTGATTAATTAAAACACCATTATGGTGTTTTTTTTATAAAAATAATTAGAACAAAAATGCATATATATGAACAAATTTGCACTTATAGTGATTTATAGTTATGATATAATAGAATGTAGAGGGAATAGGTATGATTAAAATTGAACATTTAAATAAATATTATAACAAAGGAAAAAGTAATGAAATACATGTAATAAATGATACCAATTTAGAATTACCAAATATAGGTT
>QWCN01000954.1_pt1 | contig 126711 bp, 148 predicted proteins | sample 1972711 | NCBI WGS metagenome assembly QWCN01 (sample SAMN09866707, study PRJNA288562) | Human gut metagenome isolate term1_stool, whole genome shotgun sequencing... | isolation source: gut | host: Homo sapiens | place: USA: California | reverse complement strand
TGAACATTACTCATTTTCTTGTAAAAAATTTTCTATTTTTCATTCCAATCAAACGTCATTAAATAAAATTCAAGTGTTATAGTGGGAGCCAAAGCTTGGGCACCATAATCATTTCTTACTGAACTGTAACTTGGTACGATCTAAAAAATAAAGAAACTAAAATTTATCATTGATTTTTTATGTTGCATTATATATAATATAATTGTTATAAATGAAATAATATTTTTTAGAAAGGAGATTCTTATTATGGAAAATGAAATTAATACTCAAAATAAAATCTTTGGAAAAACATTCTTTTGGATGTTCTTAGGCCTTCTTGGTTCTGGAATTATAGCATGGTACACATATACTTCAGGTTTATACATGAATTTCTTTACAAACTCTTCTATGCTTATATTATTAATTATAGAATTAGTAGCTGTATTGCTTTTTACATTTTTATTTAAAAAACTTCCACCAGTGGCAGTCCGGAATTCTGTATTTTGTCTATTCCATGATAAATGGAGTAACTTTATCAGTAGTCTTTGTTGTATATGAACTAAGTTCAATAGTTTCTGTTTTTATTATATCTGCCTTAGTATTTGGCATATTAGGATTTATTGGATACAAAACAAATAGAGATTTGAATTCTTGGGGAACGTATATCATTGTATTTTTAATTGCTGGCATTGTTTTAAGTTTACTAAATTTAATTGTATTTAGAAGTTCTGTTCTTGATATAGCAATAGATTGGTTAATCCTAATATTATTCTGTGGAGCAACTATTTATGATATTAATAAAATTAAAGTACTTCAAGAATCAGCTGATATAAATCAAGATAAAATTCATATTTATTGTGCTATGCAATTATATTTAGATTTTATTAATATTTTCTTAAGAATACTTTCTTTATTTGGAAAAAGTAAGGATTAAATTAAAATAAACGTAGTATATAACACTGTACTACGTTTATTATTTTACATACTTTTTAAAATATCATCAAATATTTGCCAATGAGTTGTTTCATCTAGTATAATTCTTTCATAAACTCTTCTTAAATAAATATTATTAGTATATCTCATTATATTCCTATAACCCTTTATTGCTTCTTCTTCTGCCTTTTTATTAATTCTCATCATTTCTTTTATATCCTTAATATCATATCTAACATTATGTGCAGACCATATCTTTCCTTCTGAACTTTGGTATATAGGTTTTTCCCCTGAATTCATAATTATTTCACCTAATAAATTCAAATGATGCATCTCTTCAATGGCTATATCTCTGAGAATTGAGCTTATAGCCGTTTTTTCTTTCAATTCTATATGTTCATAAATATATTGAGTTGTAGCTGTTAACTCTCCCTCTTTTCCCCCAAGACTATCATAAACTAGTCTGGCATATCTTTCATTTTTACATAATTTTGGTATAGATGGGTATGAAACTTTTTTATTTTGTTGAAGTCTCTTCTTTAATTCTTCATATTTTAGCATAAACAAACACCTCTAAAATCATTTTATGTGATTTTTAGAGGTATTGTTACTTTATTATATTCCATCATTACAATCTTCAAATTGAGAATTATATAAATCTGCATAAAATCCATTTTTAGCTAATAATTCTTCATGTGTTCCTTGTTCTATAATATCTCCATGATTCATAACTAATATTAAATCCGCATTTTTAATTGTCGATAATCTATGAGCTATAATAAAACTTGTTCTGCCCTTCATTAAATTATCCATAGCTTTTTGAATTTGTATTTCAGTTCTTGTATCTATTGAACTTGTTGCTTCATCTAAAATTAAAATTTTAGGATTTGCTAAAATAACCCTAGCTATTGTCAACAATTGTTTCTGCCCTGCAGACACATTGCTTGACTCCTCATTTAATATTGAATTATATCCTTTTGGTAATGTTTTTATAAAATGATGCACATGCGCTGCTTTTGCAGCTTCAATTACTTCTCCATCTGTTGCTTCTTCATTACCATACTTAATATTTTCTTTTACAGTTCCTCCAAATAACCATGTATCCTGTAGAACCATTCCAAACATTTTTCTAAGTTCTCCACGTTTAAAGTCTTTAATGTTGTGACCATCAATATTAATTTCTCCAGAATTAACATCGTAAAATCTCATTAATAATTTTACCATTGTAGTTTTTCCAGCTCCAGTTGGCCCTACAATTGCTATTTTTTGTCCTTCTTTAATATTAGCACTAAAATCATTTATAATTGTTTTATCTTCATCATATCCAAAATTAACATGTTTAAATTCTACATTTCCTTTAATTTTAGATGTGTCTATTTCACCCTTTGCAGTTTCTATTTCCTCTGGCTGTTCCAAAAATTCAAATACTCTTTCAGCAGCTGCTACCATAGCTTGTAACATACTTGAAATTTGTGCTATTTGATTAATTGGTTGAGTAAATTGTTTATTATATTGTATAAAACTTTGTATATTTCCAACAGTTATTTTTCCTTGAATTGCTAAATATCCACCTGCAACTGCAACTCCAACATAACCGCACATTAGCAACAAAATTCATAACAGGAAACATTAATCCTGATAAAAATTGAGATTTCCATCCAGAATGATATAATTCATTATTTGCTTTTTTAAATTCTTTATTTGCTCTTTCTTCACTATTAAATACTTTTACAATATTTAATCCACTATAAATTTCTTCTACTTGGCCATTTACATGTCCTAAATAGTCTTGTTGCTTTTTAAAATATTTCTGTGATTTTCCAACAATACTTTTTACAATAAATGCTGATATTGGTAAAATAATAAGTGATATTAATGTCATTTCCCAACTAATTGATAACATCATAACTAATATTCCAACAATTGTACATGTTGATGTAATAATCTGTGTAATACTCTGATTTAAATTCATACTTAATGTATCTACATCATTTGTTATTATTGATAATACTTCACCATGTGTTTTTTTATCAAAATATTTCATAGGTAATTTATTTATTTTTTCTGCAATATCATTTCTAAGTTTATAAGTTATTTTCTGTGCAATACTTGTCATTGTAAAACCTTGAATAAAAGAAAAAATAGCACTCACAATATATAAACCTAATAATGTTAAAGCAATTTGACCTATTTTTCCAAAGTCAATTCCATTTCCTCCTGATAATTTTCCTATCAATCCATTAAAAATCTCTGTTGTTGCATTTCCTAATATTTTAGGTCCAACAATTGTAAATATAGTACTTCCAATAGCAAATATAAACACAATAATAAGTGCTAATTTGTATTTAGATAAATATCCATTTATTAATTTTTTTGTAGTTTCTTTAAAATTCTTTGGTTTTTCGGTTTCCGTTTTTCCACCTGGTCTTCCCATTGGTCCTGGCATATGCTATTCCTCCTTTCCATCTTTGTTTTCTTTATATTCTGACAATTCCTTTTCAGATAGCTGTGATAAAGCAATTTGTCTATATGTTTCATTTTCTTTCATTAATTGTTCATGTTTTCCTATTCCTACAACTTTTCCTTCTTCCAAAACAATTATTTGATCTGCATTTAAAATTGTACTAATTCTTTGAGCAACTATAATTACTGTTTTATTTTCTGTTTTCTCAGCTAAAGCTTCTCTTAACTTAGCATCTGTTTTAAAGTCTAAAGCAGAAAAACTATCATCAAATACAAAAATTTCAGGATCTTTTGCTATTGCTCTTGCAATTGATAAACGTTGTTTTTGTCCTCCTGATACATTTGCTCCTCCTTGAGCTATAGCATCTTTATATTTTTCTTCTTTTCCTTCTATGAATTCTGTAGCTTGTGCTATTTCAGCAGCCTCTATCATTCTTTCATCTGACATATTTTCATCAGAATATTTTATATTAGATTCTATTGTTCCTGAAAATAATACTCCTTTTTGAGGTACAAATCCAATAATATCTCTTAAATCTTTTTGTGATACATCTTTAACATTTACACCATCAATTAAAAGTTCTCCTTCTGTAACATCATAAAATCTTGGCAATAAGTTAACAATTGTTGATTTTCCACTTCCTGTACTTCCTATAATTGCAGTCGTTTCTCCTGGTTTCGCAGTAAAATTAATATCTTCCAATATCTCTGTATCTGCATCTGGATATCTAAAACATACATTTTTAAATTCTACAAATCCTTTTTTATTTGGATTAAATTTTCTAATATTATCTTTATCTTTTATGCTTGGTTCTGTTTCCAGTACTTCATTAATTCTATTTGCTGAAACAGAAGCTCTTGGAAGCATAATTGAAATCATTGAAATCATTAAGAAAGCCATTACAATTTGCATCATATATTGAATAAATGCCATCATATCTCCTACTTGCAATAATCCTTGATCTACACTATGTCCTCCAACCCAAATTACTAAAATCATCATTGAATTCATGATAAACATTAGCATTGGCATCATCATTGACATGGCTCTATTAACAAATATATTTGCTTTCATTAAATCTTTATTAGCAACATCAAATCTATTTTCTTCTCTTTTCTCTTTATGAAAAGCTCTTATAACAGATAAACCTGTTAAAATTTCTCTTGAAACTAAGTTTAATTTATCTGTTAATTCTTGTAATTTCTTAAACTTAGGCATAGCTACAATAAATAATGTTCCTACTACAAATAAAATAGCTAATATGGCTACTCCTATAATCCATGCCATAGAGTTGTCTCCATTTGTTAATACCTTTACAAATCCTCCTATTCCTATAATAGGTGCATATACTACTACTCTAAACAGCATAGTAATTAATTGTTGAATTTGTTGAATATCATTCGTACTACGAGTAATTAATGATGCTGTTGAAAACTCATTTAACTCTTTATTTGAAAAGCTTAATACTTTTTTAAATACTTTTTCTCTTAAGGTTTTCCCTAATTTAGCAGCTACTTTTGAAGATAATAACATAATTAATATAGCTGATGCCATACTAATTAAAGCAATTCCTAACATTTCAATTCCAGATAACAATATGTAATCATTTTGAAGTTTATCTGTATCTACTCCTAAATCTTTATAAATTTCTTTTACAGATGAAATAGCTGCTTGTTCTCTAATAGAATCTGCCATTTCTTCTATTTTGGTTGAAAATTCACTCAAAGCTTGTTTTCTTTGTTCTTCTGGCATATTTCTTATAATGTCTATTAAAGACATATTTTGTATTACTGTTTTTTGAGCTTCTGGCATATTCTCTGTTAATTTTTCCTTTATCTTATTAGCAGTTTCTTCACTTTTTAATGTTGACATTTCCATAAGTGGCGTTGATAAAATTTTTGAAAGCTCTTCCTTTTTATCTTTGTCTATTTCTTTCAAAACATAAACATTATTAGATTCTACATTATAATCTTTTCCCAAATATCTTTCTATAATTTGTTTTTCATGATTATTTAATGTATCTCCTACTAATGTATATGAGTCTAATATTTCGTCGCTTTTATCAGAAAACATTAATAATAAATCCATATTTTCCTTACTAATAACCTCTGGAACTGCTGTTTCAATTCCTCCTGATTGTATACCCACATTAACTATTTTTGAAGTATAATCTGGTAGTGCTAAGTCAGTTGTAGCTTGTATGCATAACAATATTACTATTACTAAAACTGACCAAAATGATTTTTTTAAATTTCTTAATACTTTTAGCATTTTTTCCTCCTTTTTTAATTATTTTTTTCCTACTATTATAATCATTTGTATTAATATATCATAAATTTATAATAACACCCTATCATTTTTGTGACATGGTGTTATTTTGTCAACGTTTTATATGTGAAAGTTGTGTGAATTTACATCTTTCTAAATACGCCTGCTACTTTTCCTAATATTTCACATGTTGGAACTATAATAGGATTCATCGTACTATTTTCTGGTTGAAGTCTAATATGGTCCTTTTCTTTATAAAATGTTTTTACTGTTGCTTCATCACCAATTAAAGCTACTACAATTTCTCCATTATTTGCCATATTTTGTCTCTTAACTAAGATATAATCTCCATCTAAAATTCCTGCTTCAATCATGCTCTCTCCTCTGACAGTAAGCATAAAACTCTCAGAGTTTCCAACAAAATCTACTGGTATTGGAAATGTGTCTGTTACATTCTCTACTGCAAGTATTGGTTCTCCTGCTGTTATTTTGCCTATAATTGGAACTTCTACTAATTCTTTTTGAGTATAAAATTCTTTACTTGATGTTTTTTTCTCTTCTCCTGAACCACCTTTTAATAAACGTAATGTTCTTCCTTTTTTATCTTGTTTTTTTATGTACCCTTTTTCATCTAATTTTGATAAATATCCATGAACAGTGGCTGTTGAACTTAATCCTACTGCTTTTCCAATCTCCCTTACTGATGGTGGATATCCTTGTGTCATTATTTGTTTTTCAATAAATCTTAAAATTGCTTTTTCTCTTTTATTTAATTCTGGTTTTTTTCTAGGCATATTCTTCACTCCCATTTTTTATTTGCACATATAATATCATACAAACAAAAAAATGTCAAACATTTTTTTGCATTAAATTTTAATTCTTGATAATTTTTAAAATTTATTTAATTTCTGTTCCACCCCACTCAACAACTGTATAGCCTTCTCTTATTGGTGTTTCTAAATTTTGTTCTTGAACTTCTATCTTTTCATCTAGACCTTTCCAGTCCATCATTACTCTGATTAAATTGTCTGGCTTTGGTGTTATTTCCAATGGCATTGATTTATCTTGTTCTTCTTTTGTCTCAAATCTTATATAGTTATAATTATTTTCCTCCATTTTTGGAAGCCAATATATAATAAATTCTTCTGCCTCTTTATCACTTAAACCTAATAGAGATAATTTTTCCTCCAGAAAAGTTGCAGTATCTTTACCTTTTACACAAAAACCTTCTTTTAGATTTATATTTTTAGGAACCTCTTTACCTTCCCAATATAATGCATATAAATTTTTTCCTGTATTTTTATCAACTAGTGTTCCATCAACATCGGCTGTGACAGACCAGCCATTTTTATATTTTGGATATGTACATGATAAATATTGTGGATTACCCAACTTCACTTCTACGTCCATCTTTTCAATTGGATAAATATATATAATTGGTTTTTTAACAATATCTGTCACAACGAACCCGCCATTATTTCCCGAAGTATGCGAATTTTGATTTTGATATCTAATACTATTTGATTGATTTTTCATATTATTATTTATAGCAATACTTACTAAAATTATTACTATTATAATAAGTATAGCAATCATTAATAAAACTAAATACTTTGTCTTATTTTCTTTTTTTTCTTTTTTCACGTTCAACACCTCTATATTCATATTATCATTATATCTAACTTATTTCAACATAATGACGTTTGATTGGAATGAAAAATAGAAAATCTTTTACAAGAAAATGAGTAATGTTCACGGGCAAAATTATTATTATATAAATTTAAACTTTTCTCAGATCAATACATAATCTTAGAATTTCTTAAATAATTTAATGGAAAATGTTCGCGTCGAGCTTTAGCTCGGACTAAGTGAAAGGGTGCCATTAAATCATTTTAGAAATTCTTAGATTATTCCAATTACATTCGAAAAGTTTAAATTTATATAATAATAATTTTGGGCCTGAGTGAAAGCGCCTTATTTTATTGTATTAGATTTTCTTTTTGAATGAAATGAAAAGTCATTAAATAAAATCTAAGTGTTATAGTAAGAGTCAAAGCTTGGGCATCATAATCGTTTCATGTAATATGCTAAAACCTATATGATATATAAATTTAGGGACTCTTCAATAAAATAACATTATTAAAGAATCCCTAATCTCTACTTTTTTATAAATTTATTTCAAATATATATTTGGATCAACTTGTATTGAATCTTTCAAAATTTCAAAATGTAAATGTGGTTCATCTGCAATCTCAAACACAGCAGTATTTCCAACAGTTCCTATACTTTGACCCTTTTCCACCTTTTCACCTTCTACTACAAATTCAGAAGTCAATAAATTAGCATACACTGTTTGCATTCCATCACCATGATCTATTACAATAGTTAAACCATATCTAGGATCATTTTTAATTGATTTTACAGTTCCTGCTTCTGCAGCTTTTACAACAGTTGTTTTATCTGCTTTTATATCAATTCCTAAATGTGTAACCCATTCTTTTAATGTTTCAGAATATATCAAATTGTCCTTTGCGTAATCTCTACTTACTTCTCCATCTACTGGTTTTGCAAAATTTAATTCTCTTTTCTCTTCCTTTTTCTCTGTTGCTTGTGAATTTACAGTTTTTGTTGTAGTTTTTTCAGTATTAGTATTGTTTGTTGTAACTTTATTTTTGCTATCCACACTATTTGTAGTAGTATTATTTTTAGTAATATTTGTACCATTTGTTGTTTCATTTGCTGTATTATTAATTTCATTTTTAGACTCTTCTACTGATTTACCAATTTCTGTACTTGCACTTTCTGTATTTTCTGTATTGTTACCAGCTATATTAGCCATTTGTTCTAAAGTCATCGTTCCTTCTTTTACATCATCACTTAGATTTTTACTATATATCATTAATCCTACTAAAATAACTGTTAAAATTGCAACACCCATTATTGAATACATTATTATTTTGTCACTTATCGCCTTACTTCCCTTGTTTTTTATTCTACCATTTCTTCTCATATAATCCTCCTTAAACACTTTATTAATAGAAGTATTTCCTATTTTTAGAAGAATATACATTTATAATTCATTTATATCCTTAATTTCTACTCCTACATAAAAATGTTTAATTATATCTTCATAGCTACTTCCTTGTTTTGCCATTGTATCTGCTCCTGTTTGGCTCATTCCTACGCCATGTCCATATCCTTTGACTGTAAACTTAACTTTTCCATCCTCTCTTGTAATTTGAAAATTTGTTGATTTTAATCCTAGTAAAGTTCTTGTTTCTACTCCTGAAATTTCGTGATTTCCAAATTTCACAGTTTTTACTCTATTACTATCTGTGTATTCTAATATTTTTATATCTTGCTCATCAGCAAAATTAATTTGTATATCTTCATATTTTGTTTTTAATTTATTAATTAATTCATCCTCTCCTAATATGACTTCAGAATTATATTGTGTGTAACCTTCTTCACCAGCTGTTTGAACAACCTGTAAATAAGGCAAACCACTTCCTCCCCAAACATTAACCGGAAGTTCTGTTGTTCCACCACTATTAGCATGAAAAAAAGCATTAATAGGTTTTCCATCATATGTTACAATTTTTCCTTTTGTTTCATTTACACATTGTTCAATTTTATTCCAGTTTTCTTCTCGTTTTGATTCTTCCCATCTTTCTAACCTAGTTTCCTTTGATACCCAAGCTTGACAACATGTTGAGCTATCACATATATCTGCATTGTCATGTTTTTTATTTTCTATTTTATATATAGTATATGTTCTAGCTACCACAGCTTGTGCCTTTAATGCTTCTTTTTCATAATCCGCTGGCATTTCAGCAGATACTACATTACATAAATATGTATCTAGATTTACTTCTTCTACTTCTCCTGTTTTTTGATGAAGAAGTTTTATTGTTCCATATTTTTTATACTCATATTGGCTTTGAGCATTTTCTTCTACTTTAGAAGTATCGTTTATTTCAATATTATTAACTTCTGATGAAGTTTCTTTTTCTCTCTTTGTTAATAGCGCCGGAAAAATAAAACAAATAAAAAGAAATGCAAAAAAATATATAAATATTTTCTTCATTTTTTCACCTTCCTATTCTTTGATTTATGAACTTAGTTTTAATTTCATGTTGTTTAAAATTTTACGCTCTATTCTAGATACTTGTACCTGAGTTACTCCTAGTATTTTAGCAACTTGTGCCTGTGTCTTTTCTTTAAAAAATCTAAGCATTATTACTTCTTTATCTCTCTTTTCTAATCCGTTAATTAGTTCCTTTATTACTAATTTATTGGTTAAAATCTCTTCTTCGTCTTTATTAGTTGAAATTTTTTCAATTAAACTAATTGTATTGCCATCTTTTACATTTGTATATGTCGCATTTTCAATCGATTCTACTTTTCTTGCAGCTTCTTTTGCTAATATTATATCCTCCTTTGATACATGTAATTCTTTTTCTATTTCATCTATTGTTATTTCTTTTCCTTTTTCATTTAAATATATTTGCTCTAATTCTCTTATTTTAATTCCTAATTCTTTAATACTTCTACTTACTTTTATCGGTCCATCGTCTCTAATATGCCTTTTTATTTCGCCAATCATATATGGAACTGCATATGTTGATAATTTCACTTCAAAATTAGTATCAAATCTTTTTATTGCTTTTATAAAACCTATACAACCTATCTGATATAAATCTTCTAGTTCATACCCTCTACCATTAAACCTTCTTACTATACTCCATATTAACCCGGTTATTATCTTGAACTAATTTCTCTAATTCTGTTTTATCTCCCTCTTGTGCTTTTTTTATCGTTTCTATGTCATTTTCGTACATAATCTCCCCACTTTTCTTTTAATCTTTAGTTCTCTAATAACGCTTCAAATTGTTCTTCCTCAGATTCTATTTTTGGTTTAATTATTTTTGACATTGTTACTTTTGTTCCTAATCCTAAAATAGACTCTACTTTCATCTTGTCCATAAAACTTTCCATAATCGTAAATCCCATTCCAGATCTCTCTAAATTAGGTTTTGTTGTATATAAAGGCTCTTTTGCCTCGTTAATATTTTCAATTCCTTTTCCTTTATCTGAAATTTCTATAATAACCTCGTTTTTCTTTAGTTTTGCTGATACTTTAACAATACCTTGTTTTCCATCATATCCATGAATTATGCAATTAGTAACAGCTTCTGATACTGCTGTTTTTATATCAGCTAATTCTTCTATTGTTGGATCAAGTTGAGATGCAAATGCAGCAACTGCTATTCTTGCAAAAGCTTCATTTGAAGATTTACTAATAAACTCTAATTTCATCTCATTATCAAAAACTTCCTTCATATTTTTTAATTCCTTTCTTACCAATTAATTTTTTAATTATTGTCTACAATTGGTATTAATTTTAAAATTCCACTCATCTCAAAGATTCTTCTTACACTTTGTGTTAAGTTACTTATTTCTAGCCTTGCACCTAACATATTGGCAAATTTGTATCTACCTATTAATAGTCCTATTCCGGCACTATCCATGAAAGTGACACTATCAAAATCAAATACAATTCTTTTAGGCATATATCTTTCCATTTCATAATCTGCTTTCCTCCTTATCTTTTGAACACTATGGTCATCAATTTCATCTGTCATTTTAAATATTAAAAGCTTGTCCTTTTCATAAAATTTCGATTCCATATTAACCTCCTCCTTGGTTTTATATTATTATAGATTATTTTACATTATTTTCCAATAGTGAAAAATAAGAAGTTTTGTCGATACATTAGAAGTTTTCGACAAAAAATATAACTGTTTGCAAATAAAATATTATCCCTATACTTGAAACTATTTCCAAATATAGGGATAATGTTTTATTTGCATCTTTAATTTAAGCTTTCCATAACTTTCTCTAACATTTTTTTGTATTTTTCTAATTTTTCTTTTTCTTCTTTAACTTTTGCCTCTGGAGCTTTGTTTACAAAACCTGGATTTGATAACATTTTCTCACATCTTGCAACTTCTCCTTCTAGCCTTAATTTTTCTACTTCTAATCTCTTTCTTTCTTCTTCTAAATTCACCAATCCTTCTAGAGGCATATATAATTCTATTCCATCTGTTAATATTTTAATTGCATCTTCTGGAATTCCTGTTTTGTCTTTCTGAATCTTAGCTTTATTAGCAAATCCTAATTTTAACAATACACCTTCTGCTTCCTTAAGCTCTTTTTCATATTTTTCTGTCACTAATATCAATTCTGACTTTTTAGTTGGATGTATATTTTTAGTATTTCTAATATTCCTAATTTCTACTATGATTTCTTTTATTTTTTCAATTGTTTCTTCTTGTTTGTCATATTTAAAGCTTAAATTATCTTCACTTAAATCTATAGTAGGCCAACTACTTACCATCAATTCTTTATCTTCGTATGAAACTAAGTTGTCATATATCTCAGAAGTTATGAATGGCATAAAAGGATGTAATAATTTCAAGCAATTTGTAAATACTTCATTTAATACATAAGATACCTGTACTTTTTCTTTTTCATCTTCGCCATATAATCTTACTTTAGCCATTTCTATATACCAATCGCAAAATTCATTCCACATAAAATTATAAATTTTATCTAATGCTACTCCTAAATCATAATTTTCAATATTGTTTGTTATTTCTAAAATTAATTTATTTAATTTATTTAAAATCCATTCATCTGATAACTTTAATGAACCTTCTTTATAAATGTGTCTTTCTTTATCATAATTTTCTTTTTTAAATTTAAGTATTTCTTCTTCTGAAGGTCTATTCATAATAATAAATTTAGCTGCATTCCATATTTTATTAGCAAAATTTGACGCTTGTTCTAATTTTTCCGGCATATATCTAATATCATTTCCCATTGTAGTTCCTGAAAGTACTGAAAATCTTAAGCTGTCTGCTCCATACTGATTTATTACTTCAATTGGGTCTACGCCATTTCCTAATGTTTTTGACATTTTTCTTCCTTGACTATCACGTACAATTCCATGAATTAATACATCACTAAATGGCTTTTCTCCCATTGCATATAATCCAGAAAATATCATTCTTGCTACCCAGAAAAATATAATATCATATCCTGTAACTAATACATTAGTTGGATAAAAAGTTTTTAAATCTTCTGATTCTTTATTTGGCCAGCCTAAAGTTGAAAATGGCCATAATGCTGAACTAAACCAAGTATCCAATGTATCTGGATCTTGATGTAATTTATCTGATCCACATTTTTCGCATTTATTTGGAGCACTTTTTGCCACATTTATATGTCCACATTCTTCACAATAATAAGCTGGAATTTGATGTCCCCACCATAACTGTCTTGATATACACCAATCTTGTATATTTTCCATCCAGTTAAAATATGTCTTTTCATATCTTTTCGGAACAAATTTAACATCGTCTTTCTTTACAGCTTCAATTGCAGGTTTTGCTAATTCTTTCATTTTTACAAACCATTGCTCAGATATACGTGGTTCAATTGTAGTTTTGCATCTCTCACATTTTCCAACATTATGAGTATAATCTTCAATTGATACTAAAGCTCCTAGTTCTTCTAATTTTTTAACAATAATTTTTCTTGCCTCTATTGCTTTCATACCTTTTACTTCTGGCATTAAATCTCCCATTATTGTTTTATCATCAAATACTTCTATGAATTCCAATTTATGTTTTAATCCTGCTTGATAGTCATTTGGATCATGTGCTGGTGTAATTTTAACACATCCTGTTCCAAATTCAGTTTCTACAAATTCATCTGCTATAATTGGTATTTCTCTATTTACAATAGGTACTATGCATGTTTTTCCTACAATATCCGTATATTTTTTATCTTCTGGGTTAACAGCTACTGCTGTATCTCCAAGCATTGTTTCTGGTCTTGTGGTTGCTACTTCTACATATCTATTTTCACCTTTTATTTTATATCTTAAATGCCACAAATGAGATGCCTCTTCTTTGTATTCTACTTCTGCATCAGAAATTGCTGTATGGCAGTTCGGACACCAGTTAACCATTCTTGTTCCTTTATATATATAACCTTGTTTATATAAATTTATAAATTCTTCTAAAACAGCATCTGACATACCTTCATCTAAAGTAAATCTTCTTCTTTCCCAATCACAAGAACATCCTAATTTTCTTTGTTGCTCTTGAATCGTACCACCATATAATTTTGTCCAATCCCATGCTTCTTCTAAGAATTTTTCTCTTCCTAAATCTTGTTTCGTTTTTCCTTCTTCTTTTAATTTTTGTACTACTTTCATTTCTGTTGAAATTGATGCATGGTCTGAACCTGGAAGCCATAGTGTGTTATATCCTTGCATTCTTTTAAACCTAATCAATATATCTTGAATTGTATCATCTAATGCATGACCCATGTGTAATTTTCCAGTTACATTTGGTGGTGGCATCATAATGCAATAATTTTCTTTTGTTTTGTCCATACTTGGCTTAAAATATCCCTTTTCTTCCCATCTTTGATATAGTTCTTCTTCAAAATCTTTTGGATTATACTTTTCTTTTAACATAAAATTTCCTCCTTTATTTATAATATAAAAAAACTCGCCCCTTCTATATAAGGGCGAGCTATTTCTCACGGTACCACCTTAATTTATAATTTTGTTTTTCACAAAACTACTTCTTAATTAGCTTTTAACACAGCTTACGCGAATATCCCTATTTTGTATTTCTCAGAATATTAACAAAAAAGCTACCTTCTGTTTATCTTTTTCTTAAGAAGTTTACAGCCTATGACTTCTTTTCTCTTTTAAGAAAGTTTAAACATACTCCTCTTTTTTCTAGTTTCTTAATTTTATGTTTATATTATTACACAAATTTTATAAAATTACAAGTCTTTTACATTTAATTTTTATCTCTACATAGCTTTTCTATATAATTCTATAAATTCTTCTTTTGAAACTTCTCTTGGATTTCCTGGTTTGCAAGGGTCATTCATTGCTTTATCAGCAAGCATTTCAAAGTCTTCTTCTTTTGCTCCATAATCTTTTATAGTAGTTGTAATTCCTACTGATTTACTTAATTCTGAAATCATCCATACAAATGTATTTATTACATCTTGATCATTTAAATGTTCAGCATCTGGTCTACCAATATTAATTAAAATTTCTCTAAATCTGTCTGCACAAACTTCACCATTAAATCTCATAACTATAGGAAGAAGCATTGCATTAGCTATTCCATGTGGTGTATCATAAACAGCTCCTAGTTGATGAGCCATTGAATGAACAATTCCAAGTCCTACATTACTAAATCCCATTCCAGCAATATATTGAGCCATTCCCATTTTTTCAATAGCTTCTGGATTTTTTTCATTAACTGCTGCTGGTAAATATTTAAATATCATTTTAATTGCTTTCATATGAAACATGTCTGACATATCATTATGTGCTTTTGTTATATATCCTTCTATAGCATGTGTTAAGGCATCCATACCTGTTGCTGCTGCTAATCCTTTTGGCATAGAAGCCATTAATTCAGAATCAATAATTGCAAGAATAGGAATGTCATTTGGATCTACACAAACCATTTTTACTTCTGCTTCTTCGTCTGTTATTACATAATTAATTGTAACTTCTGCTGCTGTACCTGCTGTTGTTGGAAGTGCTATTACAGGCATTCCTCTATTTACAGTGTTTGATAATCCATTTAAAGATTTTATATCACTTCTTTCTGGATTTGTCATAACTATAGAAATACCTTTTGCAGTATCCATACTTGACCCTCCACCTACTGCAACAATTACGTCTGCTTTTGATTTTTTGCAAGCTTCTACTCCATCTGTTACATTTTTTATTGTTGGATTTGGTTTAATCTCATCATATAAATCATATTTTATATTTGCATTTTTTAAAACTGTTTCTATTTTTGCTGTTACTCCAGCATCTACCAATGATTTATCACTTACTAAAAATACCTTTTTAAATCCTCTCTTATTAATTTCTCCTGCAAGTTCTTCTCTTGCACCCTTTCCAAAATATGATGTTTCATTTAACATAAACCTTACTGACATATTATTTTCCTCCTTCGTTTTTTTACATTTCTTTATATTCAGATGGTATTTCAAACAAATTATTATCTACATCGTCTGAAATATCTACTTTTAATAACTCTTGTTTATCTCCAACAATTGTTTTTATATATTCTAATTTATTACCATCAAAATAAAATCTAGTTTTTATCTCTTGTCCTTCATTTTCTGAATTATCCATCATAACAAATTTTGTTACTGCATTATATTCTTCATATGTATATGTTTTATTCTCAATTTTTTCTTTTCCCTTTTCATACTCCATATCTTTTATTTCTTCTAAACTCGATTCTATTTTATTAAGGTCTATTTCATTATTTTTATATGTATAATAAGTTTTTGAATCGTCCATCATTAAATAAGAATTACCATTTTTTATAATAAATTTAGATTCTGAGCCATCATATATAGTTTCTATATATGCTTTATTTTGTTGTTTTGCATAATACATTTTATTGTTATTATCTAATGTTGTTATAAAACTATACGATTCTTTAGATTTTAGTTCTTCATATAATTTTTGAACCCCAAAATAATTTTCATTTTTTGTATCTGTTTGAGTCATATATAGCGCTATTCCTCCGCAACATGCTATTATTAAGATAATTACAATTAAAATTATTAGTATTTTTTTCTTTTGCTTATTTGTAGCTTTTGTTTCTGACACAATTATTCCTCCTTTGTTTTTTATTATAGTTATCCTCTAAATATAAATATTTAATAAAGAAAAAACAATATATGCGATATAATATACTAACTCTACTAATGCAAACTTTTTAATAAATTCAGAATTTTTTTCTTCTCCAAATATTGATTTTAATGTAAAGTACATTAATACAATTGATACCGCACTACATAATCTTGTAAATGGTATTGTTATTGTAGATATTGAAGAACCAAATATTGTTAATATACTTACAACTGATGCAATTACAAGTGGTATATTAGCTGTTGTTACTGTTGCAATTATTGTTGTTAATGATTTTTTATTTTTAGAATTCATAACTAAGACAATAATAGACATTACTAATATACTGCATATAGGTGCTATTGTTGCTTTTATAACAGACATTAGACTGCTTCCTAAACTTGATAATCCCCATATTGGTCCTACTAAAAAACATCTGCTAATTAATTCAGCTACTACCCATATAACTAATATAATAATTGTATATTTAAAATATTGATTATTTTCTTTATCTACTATTTCTTTTATTTTTCCTAATGGGTCTTTGAATAATTCAGCTATAAATCCTTTTGTTTCAATGCTATCTTTTTTGATATCTACATTTTTAATTGTATCTTTTACTTGATTTACTGTAGTTGATGCCTCGCTTTTCAATTCTTCTGTGTTTACTTTCTTTTCTTCTTTTTCTTCCATGTTAATCCTCCTAATATTATATTATTATTTATAGTATTTATTATTACTATCAAAATTAATCACCTAAGTTAATACCTATGTCTCTAGCTGTTTTTACTAAGTCGTCATCCATAGTAACTTTTCTTAGATTACTTTCTGCAGTATTTCCAGACACCGCTCCAATTTTTGTATTATTTCCAACTACATCTTCTAGAGATGCTGAATCTAATTTTCCATTTTTAATTACTACCAAAGTTCCAAATTTTCCTTCTAATGCAAGTTCCATTGCTTTTGAACCATATTTTGTTGATAGTACTCTATCAAAAGCTGTTGGTGTTCCTCCTCTTTGCATATATCCTAGTGTTGTGTTTCTTGCTTCTAATCCAGTTAATTCTTCTAATTGTTTTGCAACAACTTGTCCAACTCCACCTAATTTTGTATTGTCAACTCCTGCTCCATTATTACGTATATTTTGTACTACCATTTCTCCATCTTTTTGCTTAGCTCCTTCGGCTACAACTACTATACTGAAGTTTTTTCCTCTTTTCTTTCTATTTTCAATTTTAGTTGCTACTTTATTAATATCATATGGTATCTCTGGAATTAGTGCAACATCTGCTCCTCCTGCTATTGCTGATTCTAATGCTATCCATCCAGCATATCTTCCCATAACTTCTAGCACCATAATTCTATGATGTGTTTCTCCTGTTGTATGTAATCTATCTAATGCTTCCATAGCAACAGATACAGCTGTATTGTAACCAAATGTAATTTCTGTACAAGCTACGTCATTGTCAATTGTTTTTGGCACTCCTATAATATTTACTCCTTTTGTTGAAAAATCTCTTGCAGATTTTTGTGTTCCATCTCCTCCTAAAGTAAAGATACAATCAAATCCAAATTCTTTAATATTTTCTATTGCTTGTTCTGATAAATCTTTGTATTCTACACTTCCATCTTCATTTACTATTTTATAATTAAATATGTTTGCATTTGTTGATGAACCTATAATAGAACCACCTTTTGGTAAAATTCCTACTGCTTCTCCATTGGCTGCTGTACTTAATTTTTCAAAGTCTTTTTTTAGTAATCCATTATATCCATCTACTATTCCATAACATTCTACTCCATGATTTTCTGCTGTTTTTACAATTGCTCTAATAACTGCATTAAATCCTGATACGTCTCCTCCATTTGCTAATATTCCTACTTTTTTTAACATAGTTCCTTCCTCCATTTAATCTTACTTTAATTTCCATTCTCCCTCAGTACTATAATTTGTACTAACATCTATGATATCAGATTTTAGAGTCACAACAGGGCGAACCGCATAGCTACCGCGCGCATAATCGTACAAGCTAGATCCACCACTACCGCACATGCCGTACGTGCCCGCGTACGTGTCAGCGCCATCGCCAATCACAAGGCGCACATTGAAGCACGCATAGCTAGAGTCAGTATCGATACAGCGAGATGCAAGCCAATAATTTCCATTAAATAACATATTTTGTATATCTGTATTTTCTATCTTTGATTTATTGTAACCATAAGAAGTATATTTTAGATTTTTCACTCCTGCTGAGGTTGATGTTCCTGTAGTAGAATCGCCATTTACTGTTGGATAATATACATTTGATGTTGGATTTGTTATACTTCCATAACTACTATTTAATGTTGTATAATCAGCTTCTGTAATTCCTGCTTTTTCATTAATATCTTCTATGGTTATGCTTCTTGCTCCTGTTTCTTCTATTTTCCCTGTAATTTGCTTATCTATTGGTCCACCTGTTGTATAGCTTCCGCCTTTTGTTGTATCGGCTCCATATCCATATCCAAATATTTTACATACTTCATTTAATTCTCGCTCTGCATACAGATATCCTCTGGCTCCTTCTAATATAAAATTAGCCTTCGTATCAGAGGTTTTTATTACATTTTCTGATATTAATTCTACTACTCCGTTTTCTATACTTAATACTCTCCATCTTGTCTTCTCTGTTGCTGTGAAGTTTTGTACACTATTTCCATTTCCATGTTCTGTCGCTGTTCCTATTGGTGATGAATAACTTAATTTACTTGTCTCTACTGGTGTTGTTCCATCTTTTGTTGTGATTGTTGGATTATAATCTACAAAGTCTCCTACTTTTACATATTTTGCTATGTCTATCCATTCTTCTATTTTTCCATGAGCATCTAATGTATAGCTTCTTCCTGTTTCAAAATCTACTTTTATTGTTCCTTCTCCACTTGCTGTTGCTTTGATTCCGTTTTTAGTAAACTGTGTATTTAAATCCCCTGCTGTTATTACTCCTCCTAATTTTTCTGTTTTAGCTCCATTATATGCTAAACCTATTGCTTCCTTTTCTTCTCCCATTGTTGTCTCTGTTTTTGCTTTATCAGCTTGCTTTAGTATTCCGTTATCTCCAGTCAATGTTGCAATCGTTATCCCTGCTAGAATTAAAAGTACAATTATTGTTATTACTAAAGCTATTAAAGTAATACCATTACTTGTTTTAATTAATTGTTTTATGTTTCTTTCGTTCTCCATAAAAATATTCTCCCTTTCTTTTGTTTAATTTTTTATATGAATTTTTCCCACTTATATTTTAACTAAACATGTCTTTAACTGTCAATACATTTTTTTGAAAATTTATGTAATAATAATTAAAATTTATAGGTTAAGGTGATACTATGATTAAGGAAAAAAGAAAATCTAAAAGATATACTCAAGATAAGAAAAATGACAGAAAAAACTGCTTAAAATAAATTAGCAATTTTCCTGTTATTTTTTATTTAGTTGAAATATGTATATTTTCTACCTTGCAATTTAATTCTCTGGCCACAATATTTTGTATTTGTGCTACTTCTTCTTGCTTTAATTCTCCTATTCCAACTATTACACTAATACTTTCTCCATTTACAAAAATAATAACATTTTCAAAGCCTTTTGTTTTTATCAAATTTTCACAAATCATTATACTATTTTTAGTCTGATTTATTTTTGTAATTTCTTGTGTTGCCGTTTGTTTTTGAGTCTCTAATGAATTACTACTGTTCAATACTTTTTCGTAAGTTTCTAACATTTGCGAATACATAGTATCTCTTTCTAATTTTGACTTAGTAAAATAATCATCCTTACTAGCATTACTACTTGTAGCAATAGTATTTTGAGTTGAGTTATTTGTGTTTGTATTATTTGCTGTATTACTTATATTTGTAGAATTAGTATTATTAGTGTTTTCATTTTGTGTAGTGTTAACAGTATTTGTATCTGTTGTGTCTCCTCCTACTATATCATTACTACTAACTAATGTCGCATCTCCTATATCGGCCAATTTTGTGTCATCTTTAGATTCCATTTCTATACTAGTTTCTACTGAATCTCCTCCTTGCTTTGTTGTATAATTTAAATATCCTGCAGTCATAAGCATAATAGCTATCACATAAATAATAATTTGATTTTTCTTTAATAACCCTTTCATCTTTTACCCTCCACTTTAAATTTTATCCATTCATCTCAAATACTTGGATTTTATGCGTTGCTAAGCCTGTAACAGCTTCTACTGCTTGTATAATATTTGCTTTTGTATCTGCATTGTTTGCTCCTTTTGCTGTGATAATTGCGCCTTCTATTTTAGGCTGCACTACTTTTTGAGTTATTGGTGTCTTTTCTCCATTTTCTTCCTTATAAATAATATCTTTTTGCGAATCCGTTTCTTGTATTTTTCTTGTTCCACCTGAGGTGTCTGATTCTTCCGTATTACTAACTTTTGAACTTTCATTATACATCGCTACAACCTCACTAGACTCCGAATAATTAATACATACTTTAACTGCTCCTACACCTTGAATCTTTCCTAATATATTTTCAAGTTTTTCTTCTAAATTATCTGTTAATTGTACATTATTTTTACTGTCATTTGTTATCTGATTTGTTGTTGCTAACTGTTTAGAATTACTATCTGTTTCTTTTTTATCTTCTTTTTTGTTTCCATTCCAAATAATATTAATAATTACAATTGTTATAATTGATAATATTATCAACAATACTAAGTTTTCAATTTTCTTTTTGTCATTTCCTTCTTGTTGTTCTTCTTTTTTACCTATTAATTCTTTCAATTTATCTCTAAACATTTTTCATTCACCCCATATTCTTCAATTAAAAACTTTTTTATATTTTGAATTTCTGTCTTATTAACCTTATCAGATACTTCATTTTTTTCCTTCTCTTGTTTTTTTATTTCTACTCCTGTATCTATTTTTCTTATTTTTTGTATTTCTGTTACTATTTTATTTTCTGCGCTATTTTTTATATCATTTTTAACTTCTTCTTGAGTTTTACTAACAATTAATTTAATTTTATTTATCTTAGTTTCTTCTTCATCATCTGCTATTTGCACACTCACTTTGCATTTTTTAACCTCATAACCTTTTTCTTTTATTTTTTTAGTAATGTCTTTCTCTAATTCTTCTGAATATAATTTTTTAATTCTTTCATTCATACTAGTTTGATTTACCGAACTTGTCTCTACTGAAGTATATTCTTCTAAATCAATATTGTTAAAATTAAAAACATCTTTATTTTTAATTAAAGGAGAAACTATATTAAATATTACATAAACTCCTAAAACCATTCTAATATATTTTTTAGTTCGATTATTTGGCAAAAGCATTTCAAAAATAGATACAATTACAATTGTTATTCCTAGTCCTTTTGCCCAAGAACTTAAAATTTCTATCATTTTTTCTCTCCTACCTATACATCATAGTACCATTAGATATTTTTAAGACTAAAGTTGTCCCTATTATTAGCATAAATGATATTGCACATAATATTCCTAAAAATATTTTAAAAATATCTCCAATTTGTTCTAATAAATCTATAATTTTTTCATCTGCAATAGGCTGAACTACTGTCGAAAGTAATTTATATGATACCGATAAAACAAAAAGCTTTAAAATTGGCATAATACAAATTCCTATCACGATAACAACTCCTACAAGTCCAACTGCATTTTTCAGTACAATTCCACAACCTAAAACTGTATCTACAGCATCACCTAATATTTTTCCTACTACTGGTATTGCCGAACTCACCACTGCTTTTGTAGTTTTTGCTGTAATTCCATCAATACTACTTGATAAAGTTCCTTCTAGTGAAACAACACCTACAAATACTGTTAAAACAATTCCTAAAAACCATACTATACCTGATTTAAAAAACTTTGATAATTTATCAATATGAACTTTGTCGGAAATTTTTGAAATAATCACTAAACTAGTTAATACTAAAACAAATGGTATTATTAAATTTTGTATTATATTTCCAATAAAATTAATCATAAATAATATAATAGGTTCAACTACACTACTTGTTGTTATGCTTCCTGTATACATCATAAGAGTAATTAATAATGGAACTAGTGTGTTCATAAATCCAATCAAATTTCCTGTAGTATCCTGAACTAATTTTATAATATCTGTAAAATTAGACATAATCACAGTAACAATTAATATATATTGAACATAGTAAATCAATTTTGAAATATTATTATTTTCTAAACTTTCACTAATTGATTTTAAAATACTGTGAATCAAAATAATAGCTAAAATACTAACAAGCGATTTTATATTTGTGGTTACTTCTTTTCCTAATATGTTTAATATTTTTTTTAATAATGTACTATTATCAACCTCTCCCTTTATTGCGTCATTTAATATTTCGTTTATATCAATATCCTCAAAAAACTCCCCTGTAAACTTTTCTGCATTTTTTATAAAATCTTGTATTTTAAATTCTTCTTGCTGTTCAATAATAGTTTGATTATCATTTGCATAACTTGAATTAGATAAGAATACTATTAACACCATTACAATAATTGTTATTATTTTTTCTATTATAAAAAAATTTTCTTTTCCAATTTTCATTTGTATTTTCCTCTTCTTTATGGCAATACTTTCAATATAACTTCCAGTAAACTTGATATAATAGGTATTGACATTGATATAATAATAATTTTTGTTCCCATTTCTATCTTACTAGCAATAGCCGCCTCTCCTGAATCTTTGCAAACACTAACAGCAAATTCAGACAAAATTGCTAACCCAGTTATTTTTATAAGTATTACCAAAAAAGTACTATTAATAGAAGTCTTACTTGCTAGTGATTGCAATAAATTAACAATACCTGTAAGTTTATCCATAACCAAAAATAAAATCAAAACACCTGTTAGCAAACTTATATATATAGCAAATTCAGGTCTATATTGCTTTAAAAGAATAATAATAACTAAAGCAACTAAAGCAATTCCAACTATTTTAATAACTTCCATTTTCATCCTTTCCAAATGAGACAGGGGGACAGGTGAGACAGGGGGGACAGGTCTTAAATGTCTCATTTTTTATTCATGCACAATATTTTTTTATTTTACTTTTCTATGAGACATTTAAGACCTGTCCCCCCTTGTCTCGCCTGCCCCCTTGTCTCATAAGTTAAATATTGTTCTAACTGTGTCAAATAATCCGCTTATTTCTTTTATTACCATCGTTAATACAATTACTAATCCTGCCAATGTTGTCATCATTGCTTGATCTTCTCTGCCTGCTCGTACTAATACTTGATGTAAAACTGCTACTAATATTCCTATTGCAGCTATTTTAAACAATAAATTAATATCCATTTTAATTATCCCCCTAATTTAGCACAAGACAATTACTATTGCTAACCCAACTATTGTTCCCAGTCTCGTATATAATCTCTCGTTTTTTTGTTTTGCTTCCATTGCATCTTTTATCTGTCCTTCTAAGAAATTTTCAGTTATTTCTATTTGGCTGATTTGTCCATCTGTATCTGTCTGTCCCAATAACTTTGATAACATTTTTAAAACATTTTTATCTTCTTCTTTTAAATTGTTGTTTGTTTCTTCTACAGCTTGTTCCCAAGCCACATCTGCAGTTGTTTTTTCCATTTTTTCTTCTGCTTTTTTAAATATTTGTCCAATATTCTTGTTTGAATTGTTAGATATTTCTTTAAAGATATCTGGTATTGGTTCATATGTAAATTTTATTTTATTCTTTAATATGTTTAATGTATTTTTCATCTCTTCTAATTCCTGTAATCTATATACATATCTTTTTGATATAAATTTCCCAATCATACTAGAAAATACTAAGATTAAAAATAATATAAAATATTTAATTATTTGCATTCTTATATACCTTGTCCTTTCTATTTTTAGTATTATATTCATTTAATTTATTTTTAGAACTAAAAATTATCTTTCTAAAAAAATTATTTTTTCAATTTGTTTTGTTTCTATTAATTTATTTATTTGCATATTATTTTTTATATCTTCTAGTGTTTTTCCATGCATGGTAAAAATCCCTTTCACTCCTGCCGAAATTGCTTCTCCGTATAGCTTCTACATCTTCTTTTGAACCTATCTCATCACATGCTATTACTTCAGGAGCCATGGACCTAATTAACATTTTCATCCCTTTTGCTTTTGATATATTTTCAACAACATCTGTTCTTATTCCTACATCATTTTGTGGTATTCCTTGATACATAGCTGCAATTTCTCCTCTTTCATCTACTACCCCACAAGTTTTCCCTTTAAAATTTATCTCTGGTATTCCATTGCTTATTCTTCTTATAGTATCTCTTAGCATTGTAGTTTTTCCCATTCCAGGTGGAGAAACAATTAAAGTTGTATAAATGCTATTTGATTCTTTATCTATTATTTGTCCTAAAATTTTATTACTGCAATTTAATACTTCTCTAGCAATTCTAAAATTCAAACTAGTAATATACTTCAAATTGATTATCCTTTCATTTTCTATAACTGCTGTTCCTGTAATACCTACCCTGTGTCCTCCTTTTACAGTAATAAATCCTTCGCAGATTTGATTTTTGTAAGCATAAATTGAGCTATTACATAACTTTTCTAAAATCTGTAATATTTCTTTTTGATTTACTTTATAATCTATAACTATATCAGCTTGTCTTATTTTAAGAATAATTGGTCTATTACATCGTATTCTAATTTCTTGTAAATTGTTTTCTATGTTTATATTTTGATTAAATGTATTTTCTAACAATTCATATAATTGACATGGAAAATATCTTAATATTTCTTCTCTATTTTTCATTTTTTGATTTCCTCCATATTAATTATCTTATCCCTTTTATATTATAGGAACTTCGTAGAATTTTCCCATAAAAAAAAGAAGCTTATTTTAATATATGCTTCTTTTTCTATTTTAGAACTATTATTTTTCATTAATAACTGCACGATAAATTAATCCTGTATCTTGATCTTTTTCAAATTCTACTCTGTAGCTTTTTTCTGTATCTATTTCTCCTTTTATAAGAGTTATATTTTGTTCGCTTGCTTCATATTCTTCTCCATTATAATTAATTTCTTTTATTTCATTACTTGTTTCTTCAGATTGATTATTTAAAGATATGGTCGATAGTAATCCTTTTACTGTTACTCCTTTTAAATTTGTACTTTCGTAAGCTTCAAATTTTTGGTTGAAATTATTTATTTCTGCTTCGCTCATATTTGAGTTCACTTGATTTAAGACATTCATATTTCCTAAATAAAGGCCAATAGAAGGAATTATATTAACTATTGGATTTTCGCTTGCTTCTAATCCTAATTGTCCCATTTGTTGCTCATTAACTTCAGATATTCTCTCAACTACAGCATTTAAAAAGCTAGATACCTGATCAGAATCATAATCAGTCAACATCAAGCTATTGTCTGATGAAAAGTCTTCCACTGTAGCACTATCTGTGAAATTCACATCATTACTAAAATTGTACTTATATACTACTACTTCACTATCTACATCCGTTGTCGTACTACTCTCTGTTACTTCTGGTGAACTAATAATTTTTCCATTATTATCTAGCTTAAAAATATCACCCGTATCTGAAAATTTTATTTGTATTTGACCACCTGATATATTCTCTATCTGCATATTTTCATAAAACTCACTATTATCATTATTTCTAGCTTTTTCTAAGTTTTCCTTTGTGATAGATGATGTACTTTCTCCATCTAACATTCCTTCTGCAATAGCTTGGTTAAGCATCATTTTAATTTTCTCTTCTTCAGTATAAATCTTATCCTTATTATTGCTAGATTGAATTCCTTTTAAATTGTATGTTGATAATTCAAATTGAAGTTCTAATTCATAGTTTTCCTTTATATTTTGTAAACTTTCTAAATTTTCAAAATTAGCAGAAAAACTTATCTTTGATTTTTTATCTTCTTTCATTTCGTATGATACAACTATATTTTGCTGATTGCCTTCTATTTTCTTTTCTATTGCTATCGTTCCTTCTGTCGTTTCTATTACCAACTTGCATACATCTCTATTTTTTTGATACACTGCAATTTCAAAATTTTTATCACTAAAATCTGTATCATCCTTAATGCTTTTTATTGCATCATCAATCTGACTAGCTGTTATTTTTGCTGAATTCTTCTGTATTTTTAAATATTCATTTAATTTATCTACTGTGGTTTGATCATTTTTTAGAGTCTCCAAAAGTTTGACTAACACATTTTGTAAATCTGTTCCTGTTAAAGACAACTTATATCCAGACATATCAGATTCTTTAACTTTTGAAAATTTGTCTTTTTCTAATTGTTGATTTATTACTGTTATATAAGTATCTTTTATATGACTTTTTTCATCTTCTGTCAACTCTACTTTTCCCATTTTCTGTAATTTATCAACCATTTCTCCATAACTTTCTACATCATCTAAATCTTCTGATAACTTATTTAATTTTTCTGTTTCTATAGCAACAAATTTACTTCCAACATATTTTGTCTGTAATCCTATCTTATTTTCTATTTGTTTATAATTAATAGGAAATTTTACATCATTTGAATAATTCAATGACATGTTTTGTGCAGCTTTTGAATTCGCCGTGTCAACCTGTCCAGAAAAACTAATATTGAAATTATTTACATTTTCAAATTTTTTTTGCTCATTGTCAGATGATATATTAACAGAAAACTCTCCTTCATCATTATAAGGTGTGTTATTCTTTTTTTCAAAATATTGCTTTAGCCCATCATCTATAAACCCTTTTTTAGAATCTCCTATATCTGCCATATACTTAAAAAACATTTCTTTATCACTTTTAAATATATCAGTAGCAAATACTAGAATTCCAACTCCAGCTAGTATTATAATTACTATAATAATTATTAAAATTAACAATATCTTTGTATTTTTCTTTTGATTCATCTCTTTTTCTCCTCGTAAAAAATATATTAAATATGTAATATTCTTCTCTTATATGAGAAATAGATAAATAACTTTTATGTCATTTATCTATTTGCACATTATTTTATTCTTGTTCCCAATTATGGTATATATTAGCTACATCATCTAAATCTTCTAACTTTTCAATTAGACGTTCCATCTTTTCGCAACCTTTTTCATCTAAACTAACCATTGTAGTTGGAACCATTTGAACTTCTGCTTCTAAAAATTCGAAACCTTCTTCTTCTAATTTCTCACGTACAGCTGAAAAATCTGCTGGATCTGTTGTAATTTCATAAACTTCTTCTGAAGCCTCAAAATCCTCTGCTCCCGCATCTAATGCAAGCATCATTAATTCTTCTTCGTCTCTGTCAGTTGAAGCTCTTTCTATTACAATGACTCCTTTTTTATTAAATAAATATGATACACAACCTGTTGTTCCTAGATTTCCTCCTGCTTTATCGAAAACGTGTCTTACATCTGCTGCAGTTCTATTTTTGTTATCTGTAGATGCTTCTACAATAACTGCAACTCCACTTGGTCCATATCCTTCATATGTAATTTCTTCATAATTTTCATTACTACTAGATGCTTTTTTTATAGCATTATTTATTGTATCGTTTGGCATGTTTGCTGCTTTACATTTAGCTATTACATTTTTTAATTTTGAATTTCCTGCTGGATCTGGTCCACCTTCTTTAACTGCTATTAAAAGTTCTCTTCCTAATTTTGTGAATATTTTTCCTCTTGCGGCATCTGCTTTTCCTTTTTTTGCTTGAATATTATGCCATTTTGAATGTCCTGACATATTTCTCTCCTCCTCTTTAATTTTTCCCTGTATTCTAAGGCTTTCAAGCCTCTATCTATTGGTTTTACCCATTTTTTCTAAAAATTTCTTTTTATATTGTAACATATCTTTTGTATTTTGTGTAGTCTTTTACAAATATTTTTTGTATTTGATAGATGTAAATGATACTAAATAAAAATACTCTAATTAGCAACTATCTACCTGCTCTAAAACTTCTTCTTAATCTTAAAGCATTTAAAATAACAGTAAAACTACTAAATACCATCGCTAGACTTGCAATCATTGGATTTATAGAAATGCCAAAAGGTTTTAATAATCCTATTGCAACAGGTATCATCAAACAATTGTAAAAAAATGCCCAAAATAGGTTTTGTTTTATATTTTTAATTGTTTTTTCGCTGATTTTAATCAATTTTAATATTGAATTCAAATCATTTTTAGTTAAAATAACATCACTTGAATCCATTGCAATATCAGTTCCACTTTTTACGCTTACACCAATATCTGCGTTTGTTAGTGCTGGACTATCATTTATTCCATCTCCACACATCATAACTCTATTTCCATCTTCTTTTAACTTCTTTATTGTTTCTGACTTTTGAGATGGTAGGACATTTGAAATTACTTTAGTTATCCCAAGCTCTTCACCTATCTTTCCTGCTGTTTCTTTGTTATCTCCTGTTAACATTATAGTTTTAATATTATGATTTTTTAACCTACTTATAACATCTTTTGCATTTTTTCTTACAATATCATTTACTCCTATCAATGCAAAAATTTCTTTTTCATTTGCAATATAAACGATACTATTTCCATTAAGTGCTAATATTTTTTCATCTTCTAAATGATTATTTTTAATAGAGAATTTTTCAATTATTTTTCTATTTCCTAATATTATTTTTTTATTTTCAACTTCTCCAGTCAATCCATATCCTACAATATTTTCAATATTCTTTACTTCTGATTTCAAAATTTTATTTTCTTGCATATATTCTACAAAGGCTTTCCCTATTGGGTGGGTAGATTTTTCTTCAATACTTCCTGCAAGTCTAATTAATTCTTTATCTGATAATTTACTATAATTATATATTTGTGAAATTCTTAATTTTCCATAAGTTAATGTACCTGTTTTATCAAATACTACAGTGTTAATTTTTGAAGCATTTTCTAATATTTCACTCTTTTTTACTAATATCCCATTACTTGCACATATTCCCTCACTTATAACTATTGCAAGTGGTGTTGCTAAACCTAGACTACAAGGACAAGCAACTACTAATATAGTAACAAATGTGCTTAATGCTGTTCCAAAATCATATCCTAAAAGCAAATACATAACAAAACTTATTATAGCTATTATAATAACTACTGGAACAAAATATCCTGAAATTTTATCAGCAATCTTTGCTATTGGTGCTTTTGTATTACTTGCTTCTATAACTAATTTTACTATCTCTGATACTGTCGATTCTTTTCCAATTTTTTCAGCCCTATATTTTATGAAACCATCATAATTCAGACTTCCTGCTATTACTTTATCTCCAATATTTTTTGTTACTGGTTTACTTTCTCCTGTGATAAATGACTCATCTAAGTGAGTTTTTCCTTCTATTATTTCACCATCTACTGCAATTTTGTCTCCTGCTTTTGAAATTACAATATAGCCTTTTTTTATTTCATCAAGAGTTACCTCTTTTTGGATTCCATTAACTTCAATTATTGCTTTATTCGGAGTAATTTCAACCAGTTTTTTTATTGCATCCTTTGTTTTATCTTTGCTTATTCCATCAATATATCTTCCAAGTTTAACAAAGTAAATAACTATTGCTGCTGATTCAAAATATAAATTCATTGTATAGTGCATATTTCCTTTTATTATCATATACATACTATATAAACTATAAATAAAACTACTTACAACACCTATTGTAACAAGTGTATCCATATTGGGTATTTTATGAATTAAATTTTTATAACCATTTTTTAAAATATCATATCCATACCAAAAAAATGCAATTGTTAAGATCAATAAACTAACGGCATAATTTATAGGATTATGTTCTGCACTTAAAAATTTTAAAGTTGGTAAACCAATCATATGTCCCATAGAAATATACATAGTAACTATTGCTAAAATTGTAAAAATAATAAATTGTATTTTTTCTTTTTTATTATTTTTTTCTATGTTGAACTCTTTAAATATTCCTAAACTTTTAAAACCTGCTTGTTTTATATATTTTTCTATTTTTTCTTGATTTAGAATTTGTTCATCATAAGTTATTGTAGCATTTGCCATTACAAGATTCACATTTGCCTCAAAAATCCCATTTTGCTTATTCAAGTATTTTTCTAATCCATTTGAGCAAGCACTACAAGTCATTCCATCAATCGCTAATATTATACTTTTCATATTATTCTTCCTCTATAATTTCATATCCAAGATCTATAATTTTTTCTTTGATTTGAGCAATTTCTAAATCCTTTTCTGATTTTATTGTTACTATTCCAGTATTATGATCTGCATCTACACTTTCCACACCACTAATTTCTGATAGAGCTATCTTAACTCTATTTTCACATCCTCCACAAACCATTCCATTTATTTTAATTTTTAATTCCTTCATCTTATATCATCCTTTCTTTTTACTTATTAAATTTTTTAAATATACTTACTAATTCATCTATTATTTCTAAATTACCTTTTTCCAAATCATTAGAAACACATGAATATATATGATTTTTCTATAACCAATTTCCAACTTTTTTAATGTATATTTTCTTTACAATCTGAACTAAAATTACATATAGGATAGTCAATCCTGCTACTATTAAATAATATAATGGTGGCATTATTTCAAAATGGAATGATTTAATATTATGCAATAATATTGGTGCAAATATTGTTCCTATTATTGTAACCACTGTTAAACAAGTTAATATTGGGTTTGCTTTTGACTGTACAAAAGGTACTTTTTCAGTACGAACGAAATGAATTATCAATGTTTCACTTATTAGACATTCAACAAACCATGCTGTTTGAAAATAACTTTCACTTACAGCTCCATTATATCCTAATATAAACCAAAATGCTAAAAACGCCAAAACATCTATTATCGAACTTACTGGTCCCATTACATTCATAAATGTTCCCAATCCTTTTGTATCCCATTTTCTTGGTTTTATTAAAAATTCCTCATCAACATTATCATATGGTATTCCTATTTGAGAAAAATCATATAAAAAGTCTTGAATTAACATTTGAATTGGCAATAATGGTAAAAATGGTAAGAAAACACTTGCAATAAATATACTAAATACATCTCCAAAATCTGAACTTAAAGCCATTTTCATATATTTTATAATATTTCCATATACTTTTCTTCCTTCTATTACTCCATTAAATATTACTTTTAAACTTTTTTCTAATAAAATAATATCACTTGCTTCTTTAGCAATGTCTGTTGCTGTATTTACACATATTCCAACATCTGCATTATGTAGTGATGGTGCATCATTTACACCATCTCCCATATAGCCTACTACATGTCCATTTTTTCTAAGAGCCTTTATTATTCTTTCTTTTTGTAAAGGATTCATTCTAGCAAAAACATTTACTTCCTCAACCTTTTTAGCAAGTTCTCCATCTGGCATCCTATCAATATCTGTACCTAATAATATTTTTGAATCTTCTATTCCTACCAAGTTACAAATATTTTCAGTGGCATATTGGTTATCTCCTGTTAAAATCTTTGTTGTTATTCCATATTCTTTTAATTTCTTTATTGTACTTTTTACTTCTTTTTTTGGTGGATCTAAAAATGCTACAAATCCTATAAATGTCATTTCTTTTTCATCATCGCTATTAAATATATCTTTTCCTCTATACTCTCTTTTTGATGCTAACGCGATTACCTGCATTCCTTGTTTTGCAAGATTTTCAGCATTTTTATTAATATTTTGTATCATTTCTTGAGTTAGCTCTTTATGTTCGCCATCTATTTTTACTTGATTACAACTTTTTAATACTTCTTCTAATGCTCCTTTAGTAATTATCCTATAATGATCATCATGTTTTACTACAATACTTACTTTTTTTCTAATATAATCAAATGGAATTTCATCAATTTTTTCATAATTAATAACTTGTTCTTTTATTTTATGCTGAACTCCATATGTTATTACTGCTTTATCTACCAGATTTTTCATTCCAGTACTATAATAGCTATTTAAAAATGCATATTCTAATATAGATAAATCTTCTTTTCCTTCAACATTTATATATTTCTGTAATACTATCTTGTCTAATGTTAATGTTCCTGTTTTATCAGTGCATAAAACATCTATTGCACCTAAATTTTGAATTGCCTGAATGTTTTTTACTAATGTTTTTTTCTTTGCAAGAGTTTTCGTTCCTTTAGTTAAATTAACATTTACTATCATAGGCAACATTGTTGGAGTAATTCCAACAGCTACTGATAATGCAAATAGCACTGCTTCTAATATATCTTTTCGTATAAATGCATAAATAATAAATACTGCTATTGAAACTACAACCATGTATTTTATTAATAATTTTGTAATTCCATTCATACCTTTTTCAAAATTTGTCGTTTCTCTTTTATTATCAATTTGTTTTCCCATACTTCCTAGATATGTAGAAAAACCAGTATTAATTACTATAGCTGTTGCATCTCCACTTATTACACTTGTTCCCATTAAACATATATTTGAAATTGAAAATATTTCATTTGAGTTATTAAATTTATCTGTTTTTTCAATAGGCGCACTTTCACCTGTAAAAACAGATTGATTTAAAAACAAGTCCTTATTTTCTATAATCATTACATCAGCTGGAATAATAGAACCTGCATTTAGATGAATAATATCACCTTTTACAACTTTTTCTGTTCTTATTGTTTGTTCTTTTCCATTTCTTACAACCGTTGCCGTTGAAAACATTTCACTTTTTAATTTTCTATTGAATTTATATGTTGAATAATTTTGGGCAAATTTTATCATAGCACTTACAAATCCAATTGCTAAAATAATAACTGTACCTAATGTATCATCACCAACAAATTTATTTATTATTGCTAAAACAACTAAAATTAAAATAAATTTATCTTTAAATGAATTTATAAAAAAATAAAACCATGAATGTTTATCATCTTTTACAACAACATTTTCTCCATCTTCTTCTAATTTTTGTTCTGCTTCTTTATTTGTCAATCCTTTTTCAATATTAGTTTTAAGCTCTTGTATTATTTCTTGTTTTTCTTTTTGTGCAATTTTCTTATATTTTTCTAGTATTTTCTCATCATTATTACTCATTAAATTTTTATTTTTTAATTTGTTCTTTATAAAAAATAATCTAATCAACTTCTATGTATCTCCTTTTTTTATATTTTATAAAATTGTATCACTTAATATATTTTTTGTATATACTTTTTATATTTCTTTTTTCTCATATACTGTTTGGAGTTTAAAGCCTATCTTAGATTCTATGGTGCAATGGGGAAATAATTATCGTGAAATGCAAAAATAGCAGTAAAATAAAACTGCTATTTTTCTAGTATCATATATAAAATTGGATAAGGATTTCCCTGTTCATCATTTTATTTCAATTTTACACCTTAAACTGCTACAGTTGAAAAACCATTATCTGCATGAATTACTTCACCTGTTATCGCATTTGACATATCACTAAACAAGAAACTTGCCACATCTCCAATTTCTTTTGCAGTTACATTTCTATGTAAAGGTGCTCTTTGTTCAATCACATCTAAAATTCCATTAAAATCCTTTATTCCTTTTGCAGACAATGTCTTAATTGGTCCTGCTGATATAGCATTAATTCTAATATCATCTTTTCCTAAATCTTTTGCTAAATATCTAATACTACTTTGCAATGCTGCTTTTGCAACTCCCATAACATTATATCCTTCAATTGTCTTTTCTGCTCCAAAATAAGTTAATGTTACAATACTTGCTTTTGGATTTAACATTTGTTTTTCTTTTGCAATATTAGAAACCGCAATTAATGAATAAGCACTAACATCACAAGCATGCGCAAATCCATCTCTTGATGTTTTTATAAAGTCATTTCTTAAGTCTTCTGTATTTGCATGTGCTATACAATGTAATATTCCATCCACATTTCCATAATCTTTTTTTATATTTTCTAAACAATCTTTAATGCTTTCATCATTTGAAGCATCACAAGCATAGCCTTTTGCTCCTGGTATTTCTGAAATAAGCTTTTCTATTTTTTCTTTGTTTTCCATAGTTCCATATGTAAATATTATTTCTGCCCCATTTTCATATGCAGATTGAGCAGCTCCCCAAGCAATACTCCACTTGTTTCTAACTCCCATTATAATTATCTTTTTTCCTTCTAATAACATATTTAGTCCTCCTTTATATTTTTTTAATTTTAATATATTCTCCCATGTTTCTAAATTTAGTATATCTGTCTTCTACTATTTCTTCTTTCGACATTTTACTCATTTTGTTTATTGTAGTTTTTATCTCTTTTCTTAAGCTGTTAGAAACTTTTTTAAACGTATCTTCTTTAGGTTCTTTTATTATTTTATCAATCACTTTTAAATCATATAAATCCTCTGCGGTTAGCCTCATTTTTTCTGCCGCTTCTTTAGCTCTAGAAGGATCTTTCCATAAAATACTACTATATCCTTCTGGAGATAATATTGAATATATAGCATTTTCTAGCATTAATACTTTATTTCCAACACCTAATGCTAAAGCACCTCCACTAGAACCTTCTCCTATTACAATTGAAATAATTGGAACTTTTAGTTTTGCCATTTCTAGCATAGAACTTGCAATAGCTTCTCCGTTGTCCTCTTTCTTCTGCTCCGATTCCTGGATATGCTCCTTTTGTATCTATAAATGTAATAACTGGTCTATTAAATTTCTCTGCTTGTTTCATAAATCTAATTGCTTTTCTATAACTTTCTGGATTTGGCATACCAAAGTTTCTTTCTATATTTTCTTTAGTAGTCCTTCCTTTTTGTTCTGCAATTACTGTATAATTTTGTTTATCAATTCTCGCTAGCCCACAAACAATTGCTTTATCATCTTTGAAATTTCTATCTCCATGTAATTCCATAAATTCATCAAAAATTTCATCTATATAATCAAGTGATGTTTTTCTTTTTGGATTTCTTGCTATTTCTACTTTTTCCCATGCAGTCATTTTTCGTCCCTCCTTTTATTTATGAAATTTAATTATTCTATATAAAGTATCTTTTAAATCTTTTCTTTCTACTATTTTATCTATAAAACCATGTTCTAACAAAAATTCTGATGTTTGAAATCCTTCTGGCAAAGATTCTCCAATTGTTTGTTGAATTACTCTTTTACCTGCAAATCCAATCATTGCTCCTGGTTCTGCTAAAACAATATCTGCTATACTTGCAAAAGATGCTGTAACTCCTCCATAAGTTGGATCTGTTAAAACTGATATGTATAATAAACCTGCTTCATTTAATTTTGCAATTGCTGATGTTGTCTTTGCCATTTGCATTAAAGAAATAATTCCTTCTTGCATTCTAGCTCCACCTGAAACGCAAAAAATAATTAATGGTAATTTCAGCTCAATTGCTTTTTCTACTGAATATGTAATTTTTTCTCCAACAACAATCCCCATACTTCCCATTAAAAATCCACTATCCATTACACAAATCACAACATCTTCTCCATTTATTTTTCCGCACGCCACATCCTACTGCTTCTTGTATACCTGTCTTTTCTCTTAATCCTTTTATTTTTTTTGGATAATCTTCTAAATTTAATGGATTAGTTGTATCAATGTCTAAATCAAATCTTTTATAAGATTCTTTATCTAAAATACTTTCTAACCTTTTATTAATATGCATTCTGAAATATGCTCCGCAATTTGGACAAATACTATTATTTTTTCTTACATCTTCTTTATATAAAATTTCTTGACATTTATCACATTTTATCCATTTTCCAACTGGAATGTCTACTTTGTTTTTAATTTTCTTGGCTGTAGGCTCTCTTTTTTTCATTTTGTCTACTATCATATCTTTATTCCTCTTTTTCTAATATTTCTTTTTCAATAAAAGATGTATCAAATTTTCCTCTTAAAAAGTTTGGATTTTTAATTATCTGAAATAAGAAATCAAGGTTAGTATCAATTCCTTCAATTACGGTTTCTTCTAAGGCTCTTTTCATTTTACTAATCGCTTCATTTCTTGTGTCTCCATAAGTAATAATTTTTGCAATCATAGAATCATAATTAGCAGGAATTGTATATCCTTCATAAATTGCTGTATCTATTCTTACTCCATTTCCACCTGGTAAGTTTAATCCTGTTATTTTTCCTGGTGATGGTCTAAATTTTTTTCTTGGATTTTCTGCATTTATTCTACATTCTATACTATGCCCCTTAAATTGTACGTTTTTTTGTTTTATTTTTAATTTTTCTCCAGCCGCTATTTTTATTTGTTCTTTTACTATATCTATTCCTGTTCTCATTTCAGTAATAGGATGTTCCACTTGTATTCTTGTATTCATTTCCATAAAATAAAAATTTTTATCGCTATCTACTAAAAATTCTACTGTTCCACAGCTAGTATATGAAGAAGCTTTTACTGCTTTTATAGCCGCTTCTCCCATTTTATTTCTTAATTTATCATCTAAAATAGTAGATGGTGTTTCTTCTATTACTTTTTGGTTTTTTCTCTGAATAGAACAATCTCTTTCTCCTAAATGAATAACATTGCCATGTTCATCTGCTAGTACTTGGATTTCTACATGTCTTGGATTTTTTATAAACTTTTCAACATAAATTTCGTCATTATTAAAAGATAATTTTGCTTCTTGTTTTACAATGTTGTAATTACTTTCTAATTCTTCTTCTGAATTAACTATACGTATTCCTTTTCCTCCGCCTCCTGCTGATGCTTTTAATAAAATAGGATATCCTATTTTATTTGCTGTTTCAATAATTCCTTTTAAGCTTTGTATACTGCCATCTGATCCTGGTATTACTGGAACTCCCGCTTTTTTCATTAAGTCTTTTGCATTTGATTTATTTCCCATTAATTCAATTACTTTATAAGAAGGTCCTATAAATTTTATATTAGATTCTTCACATATTTTTGCAAATTGACTATTTTCAGACAAAAAACCAAATCCAGGATGAATACTATCTGCTCCTGTTATATTAGCTGCCTCAATAATATTTTTTAGATTCAAATAACTTTTTCCGTGGTTCAGCAGGTCCAATACAAATAGCTTCATCTGCAAGTCTAGTGTGCATAGCGTCTTTGTCCGCTTCTGAATACACTGCTACTGTTTTTATATTCATTTCTTTACATGCTCTAATAATTCTAACTGCAATCTCTCCTCTATTTGCTACTAATATCTTATTCATTTGGCTAATTCCTTTCTTTATACAACTGCAAAAGTAAGCTCTCCTTTTGCTACTATTTCTCCATTTACAGTTGCAATTGCTTCTCCTATTCCTATTGAACTTTTTTGCTTTATAATTTTAACTTCTAATTTTAATCTATCTCCTGGTACTACTTGCTTTTTAAATTTCATTTTATTGATACCACCAAATAAGGCATTTTTTCCTTTATTTTCTTCTTTACTAAGAATTGCAATTGCTCCTGCTTGTGCTAAACTTTCTGTTATTAATACACCTGGCATAATTGGATTTCCGGGAAAGTGTCCTTTAAAATACCATTCTTCTTCTTTTACATCTTTATAACATATAGCACTTTCTCCTGGTATATATTCTTCTATTTCATCAATCATTAAAAAAGGTTCTCTTTGTGGAATTATACTTTTTATTTTTTCTTTTCCTAACACTTGCTTTGTACTCCTTTTACTTTTTTATTTTAAATAATGGTTTTCCATATTCTACTGCTTCTCCGTCTTGCACTAAAATTTCTTTAATCTCTCCATCAAATTCTGACTCAATTTCATTCATTAATTTCATTGCTTCAACAATGCAAAGTACATCTCCTTTTTTTACTTTTTGACCTATCTCTACATAAGAATTAGCATTAGGAGATGGCTTAGAATAAAATGTTCCAACCATTGGTGATTTTACAATTTCTCCATCTTGTAATTCTTCTTTTTCTGCTACTTCTATCTGTTTTTCATTTTCATTTAACTGTTCGCTTTTTTGAATTACTTGAATCTCTTTTGTACTTTCCTTTTTCATACTAATTTTAGTACCGTCTGGGAAATCTATATCAATTGATGTTAATTTTGAATTTCCCATATCATTCATTAATTGTTTGATTTTCTCGTATTCCATTTTTCTCTCCTATTCTTCATATTCTTTAAATATAACACTTCCATTATGTCCACCAAATCCTAAAGAATTTGACATTACTATTTTTAAATCTTTTTTTCTAATTTCATTTGGTACAATGTCTAAATCACATTCTTCATCTTTTTCTTTATAATTAATTGTTGGTGGAACTATTTTATTTTCTATTGCTTTTATAGAGAATATTGCTTCTATTGCTCCTGCAGCCCCTAATAAATGACCTGTATTACCTTTTGTTGAGCTTACCATAACTTTTTTACTAACATTTTCGCCTAATGCTTTTTTTATTGCCATTGTTTCACACACATCATTTAAATGTGTAGAAGTTCCATGCGCATTAATATAATCAATATCTTCTGGCTTGATATTAGCATCTTCAATAGCTCTTTTAATTGCTCTTGCAGCTCCATCTCCTGTTGGCTCTGGTGAAGTAATATGGTATGCATCAGAGGTTGCTCCATATCCTATTATTTCTGCATAAATTTTTGCTCCTCTTTTTTTTGCATGTTCTAATTCTTCTAAAACAATAACACCTGCTCCTTCTCCCATTACAAATCCATCTCTTTGTTTATCAAAAGGAATACTTGCACGATTTTTATCTTCTGATTTGGATAATGCTTTCATATTTTCAAATCCTGCAATTCCTACTTCACAAATTGAACTTTCTGTTCCTCCAGCTAATATAACATCTTCTGCTCCATATTTTATTGTTCTATATGCTTCACCTATACTATGAGTTGAAGACGCACAAGCTGTGACAATTGATACAGATTCTCCTTTTAAATTTAAATCTATTGCTATATTTCCAGCTGGCATATTAGCAATCGACATAGGAATAAACATTGGAGAAACTCTATTATGTCCCTTTTGTATATTTATTTCACATTGGTTTTGAATTGTTGTTAATCCTCCTATTCCTGAGCTTACAAATACACCTACTTTTTCTAAATCTGTATTTTCTTTTGTTATTTTACTATCTAAAAAAGCTTCTCTTGCAGCTACCATAGCAAATTGAGAACTTCTATCTAATCTTTTTGCCTGTTTTGGTTCAAAATGTTCTAATGGATTGAAATTCTTAACTTCTGCCGCAAGTTTAGTTTTATAGGTACTTGCATCAATTAATGTTATTTTATCTATTCCACATTTTTTGTTTTCAATTCCATTCCATGTTTCTTCTACATTATTTCCAATTGGAGTAATTGCTCCTAATCCTGTTATTACTACTCTTTTTTCCATTGCTTTCTCCTTTCTAAAAACACATTATTACATCAACATTCCACCATCAACTTGAATTACTTGACCTGTTATATAAGAACTATCTTCTGACACTAAAAATTTAACGACATTTGCAACATCTTTTGCCGTTCCCATTCTTTTTAATGGTATTGTTTTTGCAATTTCGTCTTTTACATTTTCTTTTAATATATTAGTCATATCTGTTTGAATGAATCCTGGTGCAATTGCATTTACTAGTATATTTCTAGATGCAACTTCTTTTGCTAAACTTTTTGTAAAGCCAATAATCCCTGCTTTAGATGCTGCATAATTAGTTTGACCTGCATTTCCAGATATTCCTACAACTGAAGAAACATTAATAATTCTTCCTTTTCTTTCTTTCATCATATAATTTATTACGTTTTTAGTCATATTAAATGTTCCTATCAAATTTACATTTATTACTTCATTAAAATCTTCTGGTTTCATTCTCATAAGTAACATGTCTTTTGTTATACCTGCATTATTAACCAAAACATCAATATGATTCATTCTATTTATTGCTTCTTCTACTAGCTTTTTACAATCTTCAAAGTTAGATACATCTCCTTTTAATAGTAAACATCTAACTCGTTTTTGTTCTATCTCTTTTTTTAACTTCATTAATTCTTCATTTTCAGTTCTATAATTTATTATTATGTCATAATTTTCTTCTGCAAGAGTATATGCTATTTCTTTACCTATTCCTCTTGTTCCACCAGTTATTAAAGCTACTTTGTTCATTTTTATCCTCCTATTAATTTATCTCTTTTAAAGTATTTTCTAATGATTTCACATCACAAATATTATAGATTTTTATTTCTTTTTCTGTTTTTATTCTTTTTACAAAGCCAGATAGTGTCTTACCTGGTCCTATTTCAACAAATGTGTCTATTCCCATTTTTAACATTGTTTCTAGACATTTAGAAAATTTTACTGGTGAAATCATATGTTCTGCTAATATATCTTTTATATTTTCCTCATCTTTATAAATATCTCCATTAATATTTTTTACTACTTTAGTTTTAAATTTATTAATATTTATTTTTTCTAAATCTTTTCTTAAAGCATTAGAAGCTTCAATTAGCTTTTTAGTATGGAATGGCCCTGATGTTTTTAAAATTCTTACTTTTTTTGCTCCCATTTCTTTTGCTATTATTTCAGCTTGTTCTACTGCAGTTTTTTCTCCTGAAATTACCACCTGTCCTTGTGTATTATAGTTAACAGGTACAACAAATCCATCTACTACTTTTTTACATACCTCTTCAACTTTTTCATCTTCCAATCCTAAGATTGCAGCCATTGCCCAATCTCCTTCTGGAAGTAAGTTTTGCATATATTCTCCTCTTTTTTTCACTAGTTCTACTCCATCTTCAAATGAAATACATTTACTATAAATTAGAGCAGTATATTCACCTAAACTAAGTCCTGCTGATATTTCTGCATTAATTCCTTTCTTTTCTAATAGTTTAAGTATTGCTAAACTCATAGTTAAAACAGCAATTTGTGTGTTTTGAGTTTTACTTAATTCTTGTTCTGTTCCATCAAATGTGATTTTTTTTATATCAACACCTGTTATTTTATGTACATTTTCATATATATCTCTTACTTCTTGATAGTTTTCATATAAATCCTTTCCCATTCCTATTGATTGAGCTCCTTGCCCAGGAAATAAAAAACCTATTTTCATTTAATTTCTCCTTACTTTTTAATAATCTTCGATTCTACTTTTAATTTTCTTTTCAAATTCATTACAAAATTCACAAATTATTTTTCTGTTATCAATTTCTATTTCAAATTCTTTTTGTATTGATGTTGCTATTTTTTTTATTTCTTCTTCCATTTCTTCTTGATTAGTGTTAATTCCTATGCCTATAACAATAGATTTTACTTTTTCTCCTTGTAGTTTAGTTTGTGTTAAAATTCCACCTATTTTTTTGTTATTAAATATAATATCATTGGGCTTTTTTATTTTTAGATTAATATTGTATACTTTTTTAAAAACATCTAATATTACCTCAGCAATTTCAATTGTAATTCCTTCTAATCTTTCTATTTTACAATTTGCTTCTATAAAAAATGAAAATGCTAAATTGCCTTTTCTTAATGTATACCACTTTCTTCCATGTGTTCCGTTTTCCAGCTGTTTGTTTTTCTGCCATTACAATCGTTCCATTTTTTATATTATTTTTTTCTATCATTCTCCAAATTTCTGATTGTGTAGAATCAATATTTTTATAAAAAAATATATTTCTTCCTAAAAATTCTGTTTCTAAATTTTCTAATTTCATTATTTATTCCTTTTATTTTTCTTCCATAATAAGTTTTAAATTTTCATGTCTTTTTATTTTATTTGTTGTTGTTTTTATTAAAGGTTCTTGACTTACAATAATTCCTCTTATTGCTTTATATTTAGGCATTTTATTATTAATTGCTTTTATTTTATCATTTAGTATGCTATTTATTTCTTTCTCTCCTTCAGCTTGATACTTTTCTTTCATAGTTGCTTTATCATAAACAATTTTGCTATAAATTTTTATATCATTTTTATCTTCTGACATTTGTTTTCCAAAAATAAATGATTCTATTACACCATCTATTTGGTTTATTAGTCCTTCTATTTCTTCCGGAAAAATATTTTTACCGTTTTTTAAAACAATTACGCTTTTTCTTCTTCCACAAATAAATATATATCCCTCAGAATCAATTTTAGCTAAATCTCCTGTATAAAACCATCCATCTTTTATTGCATTTTTAGTTGCTTCTTCATCTTCATAATATCCAATCATTATACTTGGACCTTTTACTATTAGCTCTCCCATTCCATTTTCGTCTACATCTACTAATTTTGCTTCTACACTTGGAACTGTTTTTCCAATAGATCCTACTTTATATGCTTTTTTTGTTCCTACTGCTACTACTGGAGATGTTTCTGTTAGTCCATATCCTTGAACTAAATTTAGCCCAAGTTTTCTATATCTTTCTTCTATTTCTGAATTTAGACTTGCAGCACCACTAATCATTAATTTCATATTTCCGCCTAGCATATCGTGTATTTCTTTAAATGCTTTCTTTTTTTCTTCCATAGATAAATTCTTACATAGCTCTTCTTTTTCTAATATTTCTTGTAATTTTCCCTGCTTTTCTAATTGCTTTCTTATATTTTTAAAAATTCCTTCATATATTGCTGGCACAGATGCCATAACTGAAACTTTATGTTCTTTTATATCTTCTACCATATGGCGAATTCCTCTGCAAAATACAATTTGTGCTCCTGTATATAAAGATAATAAAAATCCTACTGTACATTCAAAAACATGATGAAGTGGTAAAAAAGATAAAAATGTGTCTTGGCTGTTTACATCTAATACTGACGCAATATCCATTAAATTTGAGCATATGTTTTTATGTGATAATGCTACAATTTTGGATGCTGATGTTGTTCCTGATGTAAATAACATTATGCTCATTTTTTCTGGATCGATTTTAGCATTTTCAAATTCTTTATTTCCGTTTTTTATTAATTTTTTTCCTTCTTCTATTAATTGCTTTTGAGAATAAATATCTTTTTTGTTTTTTTCTAAATCCATTGATATTAAATATTTTAATGTATTATCTTTGTTGTCTTTTATTTGTTTTAATGCTTTCTCGTATTTTTTTGAATAGAAAATAGCTTCTACTTTAGAACGTTTAATTAAATTTTCTAATTCATTTTCTGGAAGAGATTTGTCAAGTGGAACTACTATTCCAGTTCCACATACAATTGATAAATATGCTAATTCCCATTCATATCGGTTTTCTCCAATTACAGCTATTTTTTTTTCTTTTAATCCCATATTTATTAACGATGTTCCTAGACAATTTACCATTTGTCTTATTTCTTTATGGTTTATTATTTTATATGTTTCGTTTTCTTCTTTTATTTTATATGCTGGGTTTGAGGCATATATTTTTTCGGTTTTTATTAACATGTCTTTTAAATCTGTTATTTTTATGTTTTGTTTATCTCTTTTGTTCATGGTTTCTCCTAATCTTTCTTTTTTCTATTTTATATCATTTTTTTCTAGAAAATGTCATTATACTGATAGGTCAGTATAAAAGATAGGTTTTACTTTATTTATAGAATTTCTAGAGTAAAAATAAAAGTAGCATGTACAATGCTACTCTCACTTTAGTATATTTCATTTCATTATTTTATTTTCCATTTTTGTAATGTATTATTCCATTCTAATGATATATCAGATTTTAGATAAACTATAGGTCGAACACCATAATCATCATAGCTATATTCAGTACCAGTAGAAAAAAATATTCCTCTATTTAAAACTTTACCATCGTTTACACGACGAAGTCCCCAAGTCACACCATTCTTAACTGTTAAAGCACTTTCTGATGCAAGCCAGTATCTTGGTTGCGTTCCTGTTCCTACAAAAGATATTTCATAACTATCTGTATTAACAGCATATTTACCAAATAATATTTGATATATAGTATTATATACTCCATTTTCATCTACTCCTTGAGTAGGTTTCTCTTGTTTAGTATTTAATGTTGTTGGATTATAATAATAAAACGTACTTGTTATTTGTGTACTTCCTGACGTTAATGTTTTAAAGGTTTTATTTGATTTATCATAATAATTCAATGTATTTTGTGTTCCACTCCATTTTTGTCCATTTGTTGCACTTGATGATAATTTAGTCTCTCCTTCTTTTGTATATGTTACTTTATTTCCATATTCTCCTTTTCCATGTCCAAATATTGCACTTATTTTATTTAATTCTTCTATTCCATTTATATATCCTTTTTGTCCTTTTAATGTATAATACGTTCTACTACCATTTGTATAATTACCTGCTCCAACAAATTCTCCTGATATTAATCTTAACTTTCCTTTTGATACGCCTAATATTCTCCATCCATATTCTGCATTTTTATATGTTTCTGCATTAAATTCTTGATCACTATCTGCTCCTGTTTTATCTGTTTTTGATGTATATGTCAAATCACTTGCATTTGCTTCTAATGTTGGATCATAATCTACATAGTCTCCTACTTTTAATGTTTGTTTTGTTTCTATGTTTGTTATTGTGTCTCCTTTTTGCTTCCAAGTTACTTTTGTTATTGTCTCTCCATCAAAATAGTATTCTTTTTCGGTTTTATCAAATTTTATTATCCAATCTCCTTCTTTTCCTGTTACAGTTGCTTCTGATACTTCAAAATTTACTTTTTCTCCTGTTTGATCTGCCATTAAATATTCTGTATATCCTATTTCAATTTGCTCCTCTTCATCTTTCTCATTTGTTCTTGTTTTCGCTTCATTTGCTTTTGTTAATATCCCATTGTCTCCTGTTAATGTAGCAATCGTTACTCCAGCTAATATTAAAAGCACAATTATGGTTATCACTAAAGCTATTAATGTTATTCCTTTCACATTTTTAACTTTTGTTTTCATTTGAATTTTCCTCCTTTAATATGGTATTTGGAAAATAATATAATCATCCATGATTTTTTTACTTAATTCCCCATCCTACATTAGAATCTGTTCCATCTCCTGTATCAGTATCTATCTTGTCAGCTTGTATATTAACTACAGGACGAACACTCCTACTTTCTACACTTGGTAAAAAGCCACTCGTATAAAATAAGTATGGACCACCTACTCTACCTTCACGCACACCTCTCAATCCAAAAACAGCATAAGATTCTCTTGGTGCATGGGCAAATCGAGAAGCTAGCCAATATCTACCATTTCCTTTGTTGCACAATAGATTGTAATATATTTCACTATCTGTTTCAGAAAAATTTGTTGAAGTTTCTTTAAATGCTGTTTTCATTGCCTCTGCATCTCTATCCCATAATGTTTGAGTTATCGTTTTACTTTCTACATCTGACAATTCTTTTTCAATCGATATTAAATTTCTACTTTCACTTTCTTTTTCAACGCCATTATCATTTTGCCATTGAGCAGGAAATTTTTTTGCTATACCATATGTAAACGAACTTCCCCATTTCGTTCCTGTTTTAGATTCATATCCTTTATAGGTATCTTCTGATTTTAATTTATCTTGAATATCTTCAATATCTAAGCTGCGCGCTGTAGTTCCTTTATCTAAATTACTGTATAAGTTATTGCACATGTCATTTAATAGATAAACTCCATTATTATACCCTGTAGCACCTAAAAAATAAACTTCATGAGATGTTGGTTTATTACTTATTAAATCTACTGTTCCATCTTCATTTATATTTAATATTCTCCATCCTAAATTTTCTGTAGTATATTCTTGATTATCTGTATAACCTGAATATGTCTTAGATATAGTGTATGTTTTACTTTTTGGTTTGTAATTTACATAATCTCCTATTTTGATTTTTTCTTTAAATTGAATTGTTCTACTTCCTATAGTTATTTGACCTACATTATTAATATTTTCCCTTTCTTTTTCTGTTATTAATTTTTGTTTTTCTAAATCATCTAACAATTCTTGTAAACCTTGAGATGTCCCACCTTCTGAATATCTTTCTGTTTTTTTATTTATCTTCCATAATTCCACTGCTTCTTCTACACTTGCACCTCTTGTTTCTTCTTTTGCATCATTTGATTTTTTTAATATTCCATTGTCTCCTGTTAATGTAGCAATCGTTACTCCAGCTAATATTAAAAGGACAATTATTGTTATGACAAGAGCTATTAATGTTATACCTTTTTCTCTTCTTCCTTTAAAATTCAATTTCATTTGTTTTTTACCCCTTTCTTTTGTTTTCTTTTTTATTATACTTAACCTTTTGCTTTTTGACAATACTTTTAAAGAAATTAATATACAATCATATAAACAGCATCATCTTTAAACTTTATCTGTTCAGTCGAAAAAGCTTTATAATCTTCATTTTGACTACGCATATTTTCTCTATCATTACCTTCCATCAAAATAGATGTATCAAAATCAACCAATTCAAAATCTCTTTCACAATAATAATCCATTGCATATAATATACTCCATGAGCAAGCCAATTTTCTTTCAGTTAATGATTGCATAGGTTGTATTCCTACAGCAAATTGTTGTGGATTTAAATCATATTTATATCCAAATTTAGTTACTTTTATCCCTGTATTTTTCTCATATTCTTCTATCAAATATCTTATTTGCATTCCATCATTTTCGTCAACTTTGTTTGCAGCTATATGTTCTGTTGAATTTATCACAATAAAACTAGCATTTAAAATAAATATACATATAACTACTATACTTATTATTTTCTGCTTATATTTTACTTCATCATCTTTTAAATTAGCAATTAAAAATAACAATGAAATTCCAAATATCATCATAACTGGTATGCTAAGTCTACCACATACTGCAGCAGTAACTACAAATAAAGGCAACACAACACTTAGTACTGCTATAATAACTAGAACAATATAATTTAATATTGTCTGTAATTTTGCCTTTGTTATTATTAACAAAATTAGTGTTATTATTGGACATATTAGTATACTATATTTAGGAAACATACTTATGCAGTTAATTAATATATCTTTAGAATAATATAATACCAAATTTAGTTTTCTTCTAAATACTCTTGCATTATTTATTATCATAAAACTTTGCTTGTCTTGTCCAAAAATATCTCCACATACTTTAACAATTACATAACTTATTGCTAATGCTATAATAGTTATTCCTACTAATTTCGCAAAATCTTTTAAAGCATCTTTTAGGGATATTTTTATTTTCTTTTTATCTTTTATTTGTTTTAACATTATTACTAATATTGCAAGTATAGGGAATATATTTAACTCTCCCTGATATGAAAGTCCTGTAAGTAATAAAAATATACCTGTTTTTAAATATTTATATTTGCTGTCACTTACAAAATTTTTTATTGCTAATACTGTAAATAACATTCCAAGACACATAACTGCAGATTCTGGAAATAATAAATATTCTAATGTATATTGGTTTAATATTAATACAAATGAAGCAAGATATATAAGTATTTCCTTCTTTTTATTTTCAGGTTTTATTATGTCTATAAATATCTTAGAAATTATATATATTGATATAGCTAAAAATATCATTCCTAAAAAGTCCATCGCAATTATATACGCTGGTATTGGTAAATGTAAAATTCCACCCAAATAACAAAATAATGTAGAAATTAATCTTCCATCTTTCAAAAAATATTCACTAGGATATTTGAAATATCCTAATTGATATAATACATATGTATCTGAAGAATAATGCATTTGTAAAAAGTTTATACAAATTATCATTATAGCTCCAAGTATACCTAGCAATACATAAATTTCCTTTTTATTAATTTTCTTTTTCATTTCATCCTCCGTATTTATATTGTTTATTATTTTATCTAAATTAAAATATTTAATATTCTAGGAACAAATATTACAAGTCCTATTATAGCAGCTCCAATGGCAACAACTAACACTGCTCCTGCTGATACATCTTTTGCTATTTTTGCCTTTTCATTTTTTTCTGGCATAACCATATCAACTATTGTTTCAATTGATGTATTAAATAGCTCACTTCCTATAACTATTGCAAATAAAATAATACAAATTATCCACTCTGATTTATTAATTTTTAGTATAATCCCTGCAATTATAACCAATATCATTATAAAAATATGTATTTTCATATTTCTTTCTGTTTTAAATGATGTCCATATTCCTTCTATTGCATATTTAAAGCTGTTTCTTATCTTTTTCATTTTCCTCATTTTTTCTACTCTCTCCTATGAATCTTTTTATAATACTTGTATATATTACTAAATAAGAAATAGATATAGTAAATCCTGCTAACACATCACTTGCATAATGTACACCTAAATAAATTCTACTTATTCCTATAGTGCAAATTATTATGGATAAGCTTATTATCAAAGTCCATTTTATTTTACTATTTTTTACTAACTTATAAATTAAATATATTAAAAAGCCATAAAAAGCCATGCTTACCATAGAGTGTCCTGAAGGAAAACTATACCCCGTTTCAGTAATTAACCTGAATTCATTTGGTCTTGGTCTTTGTACAACATTTTTCAATATTATATTTAATACTGTGCTAATAAGTAAATTTATCATAACAGCTATTCCTATTTTTTTATTTTTTAGTACTACTAGCAAAATAATTGTAATTGATATCAGACTAATAGCTCCCCCTAAATTAGTAATAATTTTCGCAATTGGTGTAACAAAATCTGAAATAAGATAAGTTGAAATAAAATTATATGTAATTATATCTAGTTTCATAATCTCTTTTTCAAATACATCTTCAACTAAGTCTAAAAATATAATAGTACATAAAAATAATAATATCCATTTTAAATTTTTCTTGATAAATTCGCCAATTCTTTTTACTTTTTGCATAATGTTAAATTCCTTTTCTTCTTAATTATATTAATTTTATTCTATTTTCATAAAATTGTCTACTATTTTATATTCTTCTGAATCTACTTTTCCCTCTAGATATTTTCCTATTTCTTTATTTTTTATTAAATTTTCTTTTTCTTGTTTCTTTAACTTTTTTATATTAAATTCTAATTTAGATGCTAGTGACTTGTTTTCTGCTACCCAAAGTGCTTCTAGCTTTTTAGCTGAATGTGTAAGTGTATATTTAGCACATCTTTTCTCTTTGTTAAAGTGTTCTTTCATTCTTCTTGCTATATCTGTTGTAATTCCAGTATAAATCGAATTATCTTTGCATCTTAACATATATATGTAATACATTTTAATTTCCTACCTTTTTTCTGTAATAGTTATACCATTAAATTTCTTATTTTGTAAATAGTCTTTTTTCTTTTTTTAATCTTTTGTTTATTAGTTATTTTTATGTTATACTATTATTGGTGATGGTTTTGAAAATATTATTTAAAAATACAACAAAATATAGTAAATCGATTTATACTAAATTTTTGCAATTTCATAAAAAACAATATGGGCTAAAATACTCCTTGTATACTGCTTTGATAAGCTTTTTACTTTTATTTTGTATTATTGTACAATTAAAAGTTCATAATATAGCACTAATAGTTGTATTTTGTACTATTATCGTGTGCTTTTTCCTATGGAGATATGTCCGTCCAATTACTGAAGTAAATAAAGAATTTCAAAGTCCAAAAATTCAAAGTGAAGAAGAATTTACTTTTATTTTTTATGAAAAATGTATTAAAATATCAGGAAAATCGAAAACTTACTCTTTAAAATATTATCAATTATATAAAATATTTGAAACTGATTCATTTTTTTATCTTTATATTGATAGTAAACATTCTCTATTACTTGATAAAAATTCATTTTTAATTGGTTCTTCAAATGATTTTTCTAATTTTATTCATAAAAAATGTTGGTATAAATTTAAAAAAGTCAAATAAATTCTGTATCTTGTTTAGATACAGAATTTATTTATTATCTTTTTATTTTATTAGTTGTAGTTTTTTCAAATTCTTCTTTTCTTATTTCTATATCAGAAATACGTTTATACATTGGAAGTTCTTTGCAAACATTTTGAATATCTTCTTTTAATTTTGCTTCTACATTGTTTATTTCTAATTCTTTTACTTTTTCTTCATTTAAAAATACTTCTGCTATAAGTGCTACTTCTTGTCCTATTTTATTTTTCTTTCCTTTTACAACAACTTCTTGAACATATGGAATTCCTAATATATAATTTTCTATTTCTTCTGGATAAACATTTTTTCCATTGTCTAATACAATTAAATTTTTCTTTCTTCCATTTATTACAAGCTGGCCTTTTTTATTTACATGTCCATAATCTTCTGTATTGAACCATCCATCTTTTAAAACTCTATTTGTTTTCTCTGGTTCTTTGTAATATCCTTTCATTACAATATCACCTTTTACACAAATTTCTCCGTCTCCGTCTGCTGTTACATTTTCTAATTTTACTTCACAACATGGTAAAATTACTCCTACTGTTGAACTATCATTAAATTGTAATCTATTAACACTTACTAATGGTGAACATTCTGTTATTCCATATCCATTTAATAAAGTAATTCCTATATCATTAAAGAATTTTCCTATTTCTGGTCTAATTGGAGCTCCTCCACATATAATTTCTCTTAAATTCCCACCAAAAGCTTGGTGAATAGATTTAAATAATGTTCCTCTTAAATCTATTCCTATTTTTCTTAAAGCATTACTAATAGGTATCATCTTTTTCAAATCCTTATCTTTTCCTGTTTTTTGAGCATTGTTCCAAATGTTTCTATAAAATACTTCTGTAAATGCTGGCACTAAATAAATATAATCTGGTTTATATAATTGTAAATTTTTTAGTACATTTTTCAAACTATCATTAATACATATACATGAATGTTTATGTAATGCTACCAATATTCCTGCTACTGCTTCATATGTATGATGATATGGTAAAACTGATAAGCATTTTGTATTTATATCTGCTACTTGAAGTCCATAATATACTACACTTATTAGATTATGTTCTGTTAGCATAACACCTTTTGGATCTCCTGTAGTTCCTGAAGTATAAACCAAAAGTTTTAGATTGTTTTCATTGTCATGTAAATCTATATATTTTTTATTTCCAGTTTTTAATGCTTTTTTTCCAGTTTCTTTAAACATATCATATGATAAAACATTTTCTTCGCTTTCTTTTCTATTTAATCCAATAAAAAACTTGACTTTTGGTACTTCTTTTTTTATTTCTGGAATCCATTGTTCATATTTTTTAGAATAGAATAATACTTCACTGTCACTATGTTTTAAAACATTTATAATTCCTTTTAAATTAAGTTCTCTGTCAATTGGCACAAATACTCCTGTACTTTTTAATACTGTTAAATATACTGTTAACCATTTATAACTGTTTTCTCCTATAATGGCTATATGTTTGTCTTGCATTCCAATTTCAGTAATAGCTGTTCCTAGTTCTTCTGTATCTTTGACAAATTCTTTATATGTTACCTTTATGTTTTTATTTTTATCGTTTTCGTCTTTGTATTCAAATGCGATTTTGTCGCCTGCTTCTTTTACAGCTAGATTTAGCATCTCTTTTATTGATGTTACTTTTTGAACTTCATTTAATTTCATTTTATTATTCATTCTTCAAAATCCTTTCTATCTAGTAATGTTTATTTTTTACTAATTGAATTATATCATATATAATTCAAAAAGCAATTATTTACCATTTCATTTTTGCAAATAAATTTAAGTTTTAGTTTTTTAATGCTTTTTTATCAAACCAAGAAAATAAAGAAATATATATTTTAAAATATTTAAAGGACTACTTAGATTTCAAGAAATTAGCGATAATTTATGCTATGCTTCTATCCATCCTGATAATAATAATAATAAAAATTATAAAATTATCAATGGCACGTATATAAATATTCCTGAATTTACAGAAAATGAAAAAATGTATCAGGAACTTTGGAAAATGTTTTTTAAGACAATTTCTATTAAAGAAAGAAAAAATCCTAGATGTCAAATGCAATTTATGCCTAAAAAATATTGGAAAGATTTAAACAATTTTCAAGATTTTCAAAACTTGCATCATTTTTTGTTAAAGTAATATCAAAACTGTTTTTATATTTTTCTAAATTATTTTTTATATTTTCATTTAAAAATCCTACTAATATTGTTTCATCCCATTGTTCTTCTGGAACCATTTTTTTATCTTCTATTGCATCTCCTATTAGTACTTTATTCTTTTTCAAATTTAGCTTTTCTTGTAACTCATCAGGAATATGGTTTTTCATATTTTTATTTAATGAATGTATTAATTCTCCTGTAAATTCTAACATTTTTCCATCTTTATCAAAACTAATAAAATTACTAATAATAAATATATTGTTGTAATAGCATTTATTTTCTTTTAAAAATATCTCTATTACATTTCCTATTCCTGCCGATAAAATTATTACTGGTATATTATATTTATTCATATGTGCTAAAAATTCTTTTGCTCCACTTCTAAAAATAAGGTTGCTTTTTTGTATTGATTTTTCCAATTTATCTTTTGTTAAGTGATATTCATAATACAAATTCATACACTCTTGATACCAATTTTCCATAGCCTTATTCTTTTCTTCAAATGTAATTTGATAATTTAGTTCTATTGGTCTATATTTTTTATATAAATTTGATAATTTAGTTTCAAATTCTTTTCCTAGCATTTTGCCAGTTGCATCCCATGAATCTTCGCTTTCTGTTGCAGTTATTGTTTTATCAAAGTCTATTGCAACATACATATTAGTTTTATCTAATTTTATTTTATCTAATTTTACTTTTTTTATATATTTCATATATCATTCTCCTTGTTTTCAAATTTTACTATAAAATACTTAAAAAAACAAGTTTTTAAATATTTCATATATTTTATTGTCGTCTTTTTTCTCTTATGATATAATAATCTAAAATTTTATAGTAATTGGAGAAAAAATATGAAAGACTTTTTTATTATATTAATTATGAAAATATTAAATCTTATTTTAAAGATTTTTGGAAAACATGGCGGGAATTTTCTAGGGAAAATTGCTTATGATTGGGATTCCAACATATTCAAATATTTCAAGGTTAATTGTCCTGTGCTTGCTGTAACAGCAACTAATGGTAAAACTATGACAAACAATGCAATTGGCTATACCTTAAAAACAGCTGGTAAGAAAGTAATTAGCAATACTGAAGGCAATAACATGGAAACTGGAATTCTTTCTACTATTTTAAAAAATTGTACTTTAACTCGGAAAAATAAAAGCTGATTTTTTAGTTTTTGAAGTAGATGAAGGATATGTTCCTATTGTATTTAAAGACTTTAGACTAGATACTTTAGTTGTTCTTGATTTCTTCAGAGATCAATTAGATAGAAATGGTGAAGTAGAATCACTAATTCTAAGAATTAATGATTTCTTAAAAACTTATACAGGTAATTTGATATTAAATAACGACGATCCAAATGTTTCAAGGCTAGGAAAAGCAAATCCAGATAACAAAAATGTTTACTATTTTAGTGTAGAAAAATATAAATATGCAACAGAAAATTTAAAAGAAGCTGGCGAAGGAAAATTCTGTCCTTTTTGCAATACTCGTATAGAATATGAATATTATCAGTATTCTCATATCGGAAAATTCAGATGTCCAAACTGTGATTATGGTAATAATGAAATTTATAAACTAGCAACTGATGTAGATTTAAAACATAGAACCTTTAAAGTGGATAATATTTCTTACAAAGTTAGATTTAACAGTATTTATAATATTTATAATTTTGTAGCTGTTATATCATGTGTTAGCCTATATCAAATTGACCCAAAAATAATACAAGAAGCTCTTTCAAAATTCGTATTAAATAATGGTAGATTAGAAGAAGCTCAAATAAATGGTATTTCTACTATTATAAATTTAGCAAAAAATCCTACTGGAGCAAATGTAAGCCTTAGAATTCTAAATGAAGATGATGATGAAAAAGAATTATTATTTGTTTTAAATGATAATATTGCAGATGGTTTTGATGTATCATGGATATGGGATATTAATTTTGACAACTTAACGAATGTTTCAAGAATTGTAACATCTGGAACACGTGCCTATGATATAGCCATAAGAATAAAAACATCTGGATTTTCTCCAGACAAAATAGAAGCTTATCTAGACTTACATGAAGCAATACAAAACTTATATAAAACCAATACAAAAAAATACATTATAGCCAATTACACAGCTTTACAGCCTACTAGACATGAATTAGGACTTTAGAGGGACAGGTCTTAAATGTCCCATATTTTTCGAGACTATATGGGACATTTGAGACCTGTCCCTAGTGTCTCAAAGGAGGAAATTTATGAAAGAATTGAAAATATTATATTTATATCCAGATATTTTAGAGTTGTATGGAGATTTTGGTAATATTCAAGTGTTACGTTACCGCTTAGAGCAACGCGGAATTAAAGCTACAATTGTGCCTTATTCTATTGGTGATGCTTCACCTGATTTTAATGATTTTGATTTAGTTTTTGCTGGTGGTGGTGCTGATCAAGAACAAGGTATTTTGTCAGAAGATTTGCTAAAATATAAAGAAAATATAAAGGATGCCGTAAATAATGGTGTTTTCTTTCTTTTAATTTGTGGCTCTTACCAATTATTTGGTAAATATTATAAAGGCGTTGAAGGTAATATTATTCCTGGTTTAGAAGTTTTTGATTATTATACAGAGGCTCTTGCAGATAGAAAAAAACGTTGCATTGGTAATGTTGTTATTAATGTTAATTTAAACGGAAAAAATACTAAGATAATAGGTTTTGGTAATCATCGGTGGACAAACATTTAATGTAAATACTCCTTTTGGAGATGTTCTTTTTGGAAATGGAAATAAATTTGGAGATTCGAAAGAAGGATTCTTTTTAGATAATGTAATTGCAACATATCTACACGGTCCTCTTCTTTCGAAAAATCCTGAACTTACTGATTATATTATTAAATATTGCCTTGATAGAAAATATAATGAAGATATTGCTTTAGAACCTTTAAACGATGAATTTGAAAACAAATGTAGAGAACAGTTATTAAACAGATTCTTATCTGTTTCTTAATAATTTTATAAAAACATTTTTATTTTTGATTTTTCTTTTACATATTTTATGTAATTTAGTAAATACTACTATAAGATAATTTATTTAAAATTTAAATGGTACTTATAATACCTAGATTGGAGTATGTTATATGGAAAATCAAAATTTAAACATTCTTGATGAAGTTAACAAAGGTGCTACTATGGGAATGGATGCTATTTCTTTTGTATCAGATAAAGTGGTAGATTCAAAATTTAAAGGGGTTTTAGATACAGAGTATAATAAATACAAAAAAATTTCACAAAGAGTTAATGATTTGTATGATAATTATAGTGATAAAGAACCTCATGAAACTAATGCTATGAATAAAATGATGACTTGGTATGGTATTCAAATGAAAACTATGGCAGATGATAGTACTTCTAAAATTTCAGAATTATTAATGCAAGGAACTAATATGGGGATTATTGAAGGTAGACGTTTATTAAATCAAAATTCAGATATTGCTCCAGATGTGCATAATATTCTAAATGATTTCGTTACTATGCAAGAAGATAGTGTTGAAACTTTAAAAAAATATTTATAAATATATATTTTATATATAAAAAACGCTTAAAACATGTTAATTTATAACTTTTAGATTAATCAACTTAACATTTTAAGCGTTTTTTATGTATCACAAATCATTATTCATTATTACAATAACTCGTTTACTTTTTATTATTAATTATATACTTAGATTAATAATCTATTTTTTAAAAAATTTACCAAAGAACCCTTTTGACATTTTTTCATCATTTTTACTAGATGCTTTTTTTCTACTTTTTTCAATTATTGCGTCAATATCATCCTCTATTACTTCGTTTTGTTCTTCTTCGCCTTCATCTTCTTCTATTTCTTCGTAATCATTATCATTTTCTTCATCTTCATAATAATCTACATCTTCATCGTCTTGATATTCTTCTTCGTAATATTCATCTTCTTCAAATTCATCGTCATACTCTTCTTCGTCGTATTCCTCATCAATATATTCATTTTCTGTTTCGTTTATAATTTCGTCTTCTTGTTCTATTTCTTCTTCATTTCCTGGCAATATCATATCTTCTATTTCTTCTATCCTATATTCTGACAAGTCTTTATTAAATTTTTCGCTTACTTCTTCTTGAAATACTTTATAAATATTTTTTATTCCTTCTATTCTCCAGTAATTAGAATTTATAACTGTTCCCATATTTATCTTTATATTTGTAACTTCTTCTTCAAAGTCTTTTTCATTTTCTTCTATTTCTTTTAAGTAATTTTTATTATATAGTTCTTTATATGCCTTTTTAGTTGATTTTCCTGTAGTTTCTTTAAGAATCAACTCATATAGATTTCCTATTTGTGAAATATCTGCATCAAAATTCTTACATGCTTCTTCCATTAATTTCTCATGTGTTTTTTTACCATTAATAGCTGTCATTCTTTCATTATCTAAAAAACCTATTATATATTCTTTATATTCGTTTAAAAAGGCTAATTTTACACTAACATCTCTTAAGAGTTTTTCAGCTTTATTTAGTTTTATATTTTCATTATTTATTTCATTTAAAATTTTCTTTGTTCTTTCATAAATACTAATATATAAATTTGCTTCTTGAACTGCAATATTCATTCTTATATCTACTGCTTTTTCTATTACTTGAGAACTAAATTGAATTTTTTCACTTTTACCATTTCTTATCATTATTTGAATTATTTCTTTTTTATGTTTTTCTTTATCTGAATTTATGAAGTTTTTCATTTCTTGAACATCTCTTGGATTAATTAATTCAAACATTTTATTTGCATACTCAATATTATTCCTATGATTTGACTCTGCTGATCTTCTAACTCTTGCATATTTATTTCTTTCCTTTTGCCTTTCAATAAATATAACCATTGCTTTTACATAATCTTCTCTTAATTTTTTTAACTTTTCATTATTTTTATCCAATACATCCTCTATTTTTTTTAGTTTATTATCTAATGTATTTGGATTTTCACCTAAATCATTAAAAAGCCTATTTCGTTCATTTTCCATTTCTAAGTTTGATTCGTGAATCTCAGATTGTTCTTTTTGAATTTTTTCCATTTCTACAGCTATTTCATCAAACTTTCTAATTACTTTTTCTTCTTCTTCAATTATTCTTTGATATTCTTTCAATTCTTCAATAATTCTAGTGTAATTTCCATAATTTGTTTTTAAGTTATTTTCTTTATTTTCTCCGAAAATTTTATCAAAATATCTTTCTAAAACAATTGCGCTTCTTTCATACATTATGGAACCCTCCAAATTTCTACTTTTTTTATTATTATATACAAAACATTATAAAAAGTCTAGCTTTACCTAGACTTTTTTATATTACTTCTCTTTTTTCTTTATAATAATACTTCTTCTTGCAGATTGAAATAAAACAGATAATGTCTTTGATAAAAGTTCTTTACTTTCATCATCGATATGTTTGTAACTTTCCAATAATCTTTTTGCAGTTTCCAATTTATTTTTACTCAACTCTGATAATGTTTTTGCTTCTGTAGTATTTAATATATCAAACAAAGTATCAAAAAATTCTCCTCTTTGTTCAGGGCTCACTTCTTTTAACCAATTAGTTATTGTTTTATCTATAAACTCACTTGAATTTGTTAATTCATCTTTAACAAACTCTCCACCTAATACTTGCCATGTATATAAGTCATGTTGCATAATACCTGTTTGAGTGCTTTTTAATATTGTTATTTCTTCTTGATGATTTAATAATCTTCCTATTATAGAACTTTGTGGAATATATGTATGTACTTTTTTAATTATATTTTGATATTGTTTACTATTTATAATTTTATCACAAAAGCCAGGTCCATCATTATTATAAACATTAATAATTCTATCTTGTATTTCTGTATCACAAAATGCTGCTGCATAAACAGCCAAGTTTCCACCTTTTGAATGTCCACCTACTCTAATATTGTTTTTATATTTATATGCTATATTATTTAAATAATTTGCTGCATCTGTCTGGGCAGGAACTAACTCACTAAAGCTCATATTAAAATCTTCTTTCCAGCCAACAATTGTGTTATCTGTCCCTCTATAAGCTACATATATCGTATTATCTGGCATTAAAATTGTAACTGCTGAAAATTGTTTTTCCTGTTTTGGATCAATTTTGTTAATATAATTTGTTAATTTCATTTTTCCAAATCTTGTACTTTTAGCTAGTATAGGAAATAATGTTGTATCTTCTTGTTGTAATATTCTTCCCTTATTTTCTAACTTTTCATATTTTTCATAAGCCTCTGTAATAGAAATCTCTTCTTCTCCATTAACTACCCCATCTAATGGAAAATATGATAAACGTGCTAAAATCAAATTATCAATTTCATTAAATTCTACTTTTTCTATACTTAAATCTCTCCATTGTATATAATCAAATATATTTGCCATTAATAATTCCCCCCATTATTATTTTATTTATTAATAAATTCTATTATTTGTTTTGCTACTAATTCTTCTTTTCCATCATAACTATGGTTACTTCCATCTATATAGTCTATATCTTTTTTATCATTAATAATAATGTTATTTACAAGTGAAACTAACTCATCTGCTTTTTGTATAATCATTTCTTTATCATTTCCCCATCTCATAAATAGTGGAATATCAATATTATTTAATTTTTCTAACTTGTTATCTCTTCCATAACCTGCAAAATCAATATCTTTATTGTATTTAGCATATCTTAAAAATGTTTTCACACTAATAGGATGTATAAAAGCTTCTTTAGGCATAAGATCTTTTACTTTTCCTTCTTGTTCTTTTTCTTCTGCTAATCTTAAATAACTATTAAAATTTTCTCCTAAATATATTTCTAATGTTTTAGGAATATCTATTAAAGATAATAAAATAATTCCTTTTATACTATCTAATATATCATTTTCTTCCTCTTCTTTTAATTCATTATACGTATATACAATTTTAGTACATCCTAAACTATGTCCTTGTAAATAGATTTCTTTATATCCTAACTCCCTTAATTTTAGAATTGCTCCAACAATATCTTCATATCCTTCTAATACATCTTCATAGGTTGTACCACCTAGTAATTTTTCTTTTTCTCCATTAATATCTTTCTGTATATATCTTACTAATTCACTTCCTCTATTGTTAAAGCAGAAATAATCAATATTATTTTGATTCATACATTTTGATAATATATCTTCTCTATTTTTTAAACAATTACTGCTCATTCCATGTACTGATAATATTACTTTATCAGTTTTTTGATTACTTTCATACAATAATCCATTTAGTTTTAGTCCATCTGTTGCTAAAAAATCTATTTTTTTCATAAAACCAACTCCTTTATGTGCTTATTATAACACTTTTGGTTATATTTTATCAATGAATTATTTTTATAATACAAAAAAAGAGTAAATCTGTAAGCCGGGTTCTGTCATTTAAAACAGTCATTTATCTAGGATAGCTATTGCTAGCTACCTCAAGCCACGCAATTTAAGAAGGCACCGAGCAGGTTTAATCTTCTTAGTTAGGTGTTGCTCCAGATGGGGTTTACATATGACCCACTATGTCACCATAATGGCGGTGAGCTCTTACCTCACCTTTTCACCCTTACCAATAAATTTGGCGGTTATTTTCTGTTGCACTTTCCTTAAGGTTACCCTCACTAGACGTTATCTAGCATCTTTGCTCTATGGAGCCCGGACTTTCCTCTCGTAATTCCTTTCGGAGATTTACCAGCGACTATTCAATTTACTCTATTTGTTATTTTATCACAAAATGTCTTAAAAAGTCTATAGTATTATTTATATTTGTCAAATTTTACAGATATGCTGTTACTTTATACCAAACTATTCATTTCTTCTAATATATTTTTATACTTTATTAAAAACACAGATTCATCTTGCACTTCAACTGCATTTTGTAATTCATTTATCATAACATATACTTTACTTATGCTATATTGTTTATTTGCATCTAAATTAGTATTACTCAACAACCTAGAATATATATCTATTGATTGCTTTGTATTATTTCCTATTTCTACCCAATTTTTAGAGTCTAATTTTGCATAAGCTTTTAATATATATAATTTAGATTCTAAGATATCTTTTTTAGTTTTGTAGTTTTCTGAATTTTCTATAAATCCTATTAAATATTCATATAATTTTGATAATGAATTCAATGTTTCCTCTTTTTTCTCATTTTTAGTAACTATTGTTAAATTGTCAAATTCCTTATTAAAACTCAAAACATTTTCTTGATTTACATTTGATTTGTATAAATCTAACGTTATTGTTGGAAGTGATGAATATAATATTTCAATTTCACTTTTTATATAATCCCAATTTATTTCATCTGAATTCGTTAAAACTCCTTTTGCTTCTAATTCAAATTTTTGACTTTTCTGGTTAGTTCCAGATGATGTATCTGATGAAGTACTAGAACCTGAGCCACTACTAGAATTACTATCTTTTTGAGAATCTTGTTCTTGTTTAGAATTGTTACTACTACTATCTTTTTGTTTGTTTGATTGTTCTGAAATTTCACTTACAGATATACTATAATTTCTCGTCTGAATATTGTTCATTTCATTAAATAAATTAACTAACTTTTCTTCCAAAAAATTAATTTCTGAAGTTTTCCTTTCTTCTTCTTTTCCTTCACTGCCCTTACTTATATTAACATATAAAGCCATTGATAAAACAATAATAATAACAATTAAAAATAAATATGCTATTTTTCTATATTTTTTCAAATTTTTAAAACCTCCGTTTTCTATTTTTTCTAGTATTTACATTTTTATTTTGGTTTATTCTTTGTATAATTTCTTTTTTATCTTTTATACTAATATTAATAGATTTTTTAGGAGATTAAAATGATTGCTAAAATTACTTTATATAGTAATAAAACAGGAGAATTAAATAAATTTTTAAGTCGTTTTTATAATACCAATTTGGATATTGAAAATTCTTTAAAATGGGAAAAAGAATCTGCTAATCCTGTAGAACTAGCAGAAATCATTGGAATTTTTGTTGACAATTCAGATGATTATGTTTTAAATATGTGGCTCTCTCTTGATAAAGATGTTTTTGTAAATGTTACTTCTGAAAATGCTGATTCTATTATTCGCTATTTATATGAAAGATTTCCTTATTAATATTGCAAACTTATTATAATAATGGTATAATTTTAATATTGTTCTGCAAATAAAAACGCTTTATTAGGAGGATTGCTTTATGGATATTTTATTTGTAGCAGTTATTGCAATTGCAGGAATTGTAATTGCAAATAGTTTAATTAACGTTATTAATAAAAATAAACATTGCTTTTTCTGCTTTGGCAGTAAACAGTGCACGAATTGCATTTTTTGCTTTTTTTGTCGAAACTGTTCAAATTGCAAAAGTGACTTTAACTGTCTCTTTTGCAAAAGAAGCAAAAATTGTACTAATTGCAAAAGTTGTAATTTTTGCTTCGACTGTGTGCACTGTACCAGCTGTATGCATTGCATTAATTGTATCAGCTGCAAATTTTTAACTAGCAAAGATAATATTATTAATGATGTTAATACTTTATAAGCAAGGGAATTTCCCTTGCTTTTTCTTTTAGTTATTATTAAATTTATTAATATACTAACATGTATAATGTATCCCCTTTAAATACTAACTGTTCCTCTGAAAATTCTTCATAGCAAATTGCTAAGACTACTATTACTATAAAAGCTAATTTTATCATTTCAACAAAGAACTCTTTTTCTTTTACCTTATATTCCCTCTTGTCTAATATTTGTTTTACTATATATACTAATATAGCAAGAACTGGGAACATATTTAGCACTCCTTGATAGCAAAATACAGCTACTAACAATGCTGAAAATATTTTTATATATTTACATTTTGGATTATCTACCATAAATTTTATCGCTATTACATTAAATAATACTCCTAGGCACATTACTGCTGATTCTGGAAATAATAAATATTCTAATGTAAATTGATTTAATATTAATATAAAGCTTCCTGCTAACAACATTAACTTTGTAATAACTTTTTCTGGATTAATTATTTTTTCTAATATTTTATTTATCATATAATTTCTATTTCTCTATAACTATAGTAACTGGTCCATCATTTATTAAACTTACTTGCATATCAGCTCCAAAAATTCCTCTTTCTACTTTAATATTGTTTTTTTCGCATTCAGAACAAAAATATTCATATAACTTATTTGCTTGTTCTGGTTTTGCAGCTTCTGTAAAAGATGGTCTATTTCCACTAGAACAATCTGCATATAAAGTAAATTGTGAAACTATTAATAATTCTCCTACTACTTCTTTTAATCCTAAATTCATTTTACCTTCTCTATCTGTAAATACTCTTAAATTGCAAAGCTTTTTTACTAAATAATCAGCTTGTTCCTTCGTATCTGTGTGAGTAATTCCAAGAAATACTAAAAATCCTTTTTCTATTTTTCCTACTACTTTATTTTCCACCTCTACTTTTGCTTCTTTCACTCTTTGAATTACAACTTTCATAATTATGTATCCCTTTCATAAATATAGACGGATTGAATCCGTCTGTTTTTATCTATTCTTCCTGTTCTTCGTTATTTTCTTCTATATCTATATCCGATTCAATCGCTACTGTTTTTTCTAGGTTTGTTTTTTCTTTTTCATCTTGGTTTTCTTGTTCATTTTGTTTACTATCTTCTAATTCTTCTTGCAAGTAATCTTTTATAATTTGTTTATAACCACAATTAGGGCAAAACTTCATTTCTTTTTCTATCTCTGAATAACATTTAGGACATTGCTTTTTATCTTTTAACTCTAAGCATTGTTTTAATAAACTATCTATTTCATCACTTAAAACATCTAATTTTGTACAATATTCTTCTATTTCATTTTCGATTGAAATTTCTCCTTCTAACACATGTTTCTCATATACCTTTTTTCCAATTTCTTCATATACATCATTTACTTGTGTTCTTAATTCTCCAATTTTAAGTTTAATTTTAGTTTCTTTTGCAATTTTTCCTGTTTTATCTGCTGTCATTTTATAAGCTTCAGAGGCCTTTTTTCCCAATTTATCAAAAAATTCCATATACTTTCATCCTTCCTTAAATGAACTATTTGCACACTGTTTACCTTTGTGCATTTATTCTTATGCTATTTTAATTCTTATCTTTTTTATTATTGGAAATTTAATCTAAAATTATTCACTTTTTTTATCACGTGTCATTAAATTTTTAACTGCCTCTGCTGGTTCTAATCCTTCATAAATAACTTTATATACTGTTTCTATAATTGGCATATAAACATCATTTTTCTTTCCTAATTCATATGCTACGTCTATATTATCAATACTCTCTATAACCATTCCGACTTCTTTTTTAGCTTCTTCTAATGTTTTTCCTTGTCCTATTAACTTTCCTGCTTTTCTGTTTCTACTATGTTCACTTAAGCATGTTACAATTAAGTCTCCTAAACCGCTTAATCCATAAAACGTTTCTTTTTCTCCACCTAATTTTACTCCTAATCTTGCTATTTCTCCTAATCCTCTTGTTACAAGTGCTGCAAAACTATTATCTCCTAGACCTATTCCAGCTGCTACTCCAGCACAAAATGCAATTATATTTTTTAATGCTCCTCCTAATTCAACTCCTTTTACGTCTTTTGATGTATAAATTCTCATTTTTTCTGACATAAAAGTATTTTGTACTAATTCTAAAACATCATCATGCTTTGATGCTACTACCAATACAGTTGGAATAGCTATTGATACTTCTTCTGCGTGACTTGGTCCACTTAAAACTCCTATTTTTGCTGTTGGCAATTCTTCTTTTATTACTTCGTCTAATGTTTTTAAAGTCTCTTTTTCAAACCCTTTTCCACATATTATAATTGGTTTATTATCGACATATTGTTTATATTGTTTAAATGTACTTCTTGTAAATTTTGAAGGTGTTACATGTAAAATAAATTCTGCATCTTCTATTACTTTTTTAAAATCATTTGAACATTCTATATTTTCTGGAATTGTTACATTTGGTAAAAACATACACCTTTTTTCTTCATTTATTAATCTTTTTTCTTCTTCTTCATATGACCATATTTTTACTTTATTTCCAATGCTGGCTAAGTGAATAGCTAATGCTACTCCCCAACTTCCACTACCTATAATAGCTATTTTTTTCATTTTTAATTCTCCTTTTTATTCTTAAGTATTTATTTTATTATATTTTTTATTTTTTAGAACCTACTTTATTCTCTGTTCCATTTAATATCCTTTTTATATTACTTCTATGATTAAATAATACAATAACAGCTAGTAAAATGCTATATATTAAATACACTTTTCCACTTTTACCTTCTGAAAGGACAGTATAATTTGTATTAATAAATAAAGTTAAAACAGGAAATAACACAGCTGCTGCACAAGATCCTAATGATACCATTTTTGTTAATACCATTAATACTAGAGCAAATACTAAACAAATTAATCCAATTTGCCAATTGCTCATAAGTATTACTCCTAATGATGTAGCAACTCCCTTTCCTCCTTTAAATCCAAAAAATATTGGAAATGTATGTCCTGTTACAACTGCAATTCCTGCTATTTGTAATAATAATTCTCTATTCATATTTTCTATTACATTTCCTAATAAAATAGCAATTCCTATAGATACTACTCCTTTTAATATATCGCAAATAAGTGTTATCGCTGCTGCCTTTTTTCCAACTGAACGAAGCATATTAGTGCTTCCTGCATTTCCACTTCCTTTTTCTCTAACATCAAATCCAGCCATTTTTTTACTTAATATAACAGAAAAGTTAATACTTCCTATTAAATAAGCTATTATAGCCATTATAATATATACTACCATTTTAAATTCCTCCTTTGATTATTAACATCCTCTGAATTTTATTAAAATACATATACCCTAATTTATACTTCTTTTTCTAATTTTTCTCTAACTATAATTCTTACAGGTGTTCCCTCTAAACCAAATTCTTTCCTAATTTGATTTACTAAATATCTTTCATAAGAAAAATGGAATAATTCTTTATCATTTACAAAAATAACAAATGTTGGTGGTCTAGTTGATGCCTGTGTTCCATAAAATATTTTCAATCTCTTTCCTTTGTCTGTTGGTGGTTGAACTATTGCAATAGCTTCATTTATAACTTGATTTAACACTGATGTTGAAATTCTCATACTATTTTGTTCTGCCACATAATTAATTAATTCAAATAATTTATGTACCCTTTGTCCTGTTTTTGCTGACACGAAAATAATTGGAGCATATGAAAGATATTTTAGTTTGTTATAAATTTCTTTTTTATAGTTTTCTAGAGTTCCTGTCTCTTTTTCTACAGCATCCCATTTATTTACTACAATAATAACTCCCTTACCTGCTTCATGTGCTTCTCCCGCAATTTTTGCATCTTGATCTGTTACCCCTTCTGTTGCATCTATCATCATTAAACATACATCTGCTCTTTCTATTGCAAATAGTGTTCTCATTATACTAAATTTTTCTATTGATTCTTTTATTTTACTCTTTTTCCTAACTCCTGCTGTATCTATTAATACATATTTTCCATTTTCATTTTCAAATTCTGTATCAATTGCATCTCTGGTTGTTCCTGCAATATCGCTTACTATAGCTCTATTTTCTCCTAATATTTTATTTATTAATGATGATTTTCCTACATTTGGCTTTCCTATAACCGCTACTTTTATAATGTTTTCATCTTTATTTTCTTCTATATTTTCAGGAAAACTTTCATATATTTTGTCTAATACGTCTCCTATTCCTAGTGCGTTTGTTGCCGATATTGGATATGGATCTCCCATTCCTAAGTTATAAAATTCATATGCTTCTTCTTTGTCTTTTTGAAAATTATCTGCTTTATTACATACAAGAACAATTGGTTTTCCAGATTTTTTTAACATTATTGATATCTCTCTATCTGCTGCTGTCACTCCTTGTTTTATGTCTGTTAAAAACAAAATAACATCTGCCATTGCTATTGCTAGATTTGCTTGCTCTCTCATTTGTGACAAAATAATATCTTCTGAGTCTGGCTCTATTCCTCCAGTATCAATTAAAGTAAAATCTCTTCCTCTCCAGTTTGTTTCTGCATAAACTCTATCTCGAGTTACTCCTGGTGTATCTTCTACTATTGATATTCTATTTCCTGCTAAATAATTAAAAAACGTGGACTTACCTACATTAGGTTTTCCGAATAATTGCTACAATTGGCTTCATTTTGTCTTATCTAGGATAAGTTATTATATTTTTGTATAACTTTCCCAATCTCCTTTCTTTTTTGATAGGTATAGTATATCATAATTTACTATAAAATAACAAGAGACTAATAAAATTTATTAATCTCTTGTTTTCTACAAATATTTATTTTTGCACTATATTTTTGCTATTCCTCCGATAATTTTACTATCTTCAGCACTTGCTAACCATTTTGCACCACCTGCAACAACAACCATATCTCCTTTTTCTAAGATTCCTTTTAATTTTAATTTTTCAATTCCTGCTTCTACTACTTCATCAATTGAATCTTTCTTTTCTACATATATTGGTGTTACATTCCATGCTATTGCTAATTGGTTGAATGTTCTTCTATTATCTGTTATTGCTAATATTGGACATCCTGCACCTAATCCGGCTATTCTTCTTGCTGAATCACCTGTATGTGTATAACATACAATTGCATCTGCTTCCATATTCATTGCCATAACACATGATGAATATGCTATTTTCATTTCTAAGTTATCTAATTCGTAGTTGTCATTATTTCTAAATCTCTTCCAATAATCAATTTCTGGTTCTACTCTATTTGCTATTTTCACCATTGTTTTTACACATTCAACAGGATATTTACCCATTGCACATTCTCCAGATAACATAACTGCACTTGTTCTATCATAAATAGCATTTGCTACGTCACTTGCTTCTGCTCTAGTTGGTAATGGATTAAATGTCATTGATTCTAACATTTGTGTAGCTGTAATAACTGGTTTATTAGCTTTATTTGATAATTTGATAAATTTCTTTTGCATAACTGGTGGTTCTGTAAAGTCTGTTTCTGTTGCCATATCACCACGTGCAATCATTTGAACATCAGCATTATCAACTATTTCTACCATATGTTCTAATCCTTCAACATTTTCTACCTTTGTTACTATTTTAATGTCTTTTCCACCATTTTCGTCTAATACTTTTCTTACTTGATCTATATCGTCTTTATTTCTAGTGAATGACATTGCAACATAGTCATATCCATGTTCACATGCTGTTTTTAAATCATCTATATCTTTTTGTTTTAATGCTGGTAATCTAACTGCTGTTCCTGGTAAGTTAATTGTTTTTCTACTTCCTAAACCATTTCCATGTACAACTGTACAAACTATGTCTTTACCTGCAATTTCGTCTACTACTAATTCAATTGCTCCATCATCTATTAAAACTTTTGAACCAGGTTTTACGTCTTTATATAATTCTTTATATGTTACAGATACTTTGTCTTTATCTCCAACAATATCTTCATTTACTAAAGTGAATTTTTGACCATCTTCTAATTTGATTTTTTCATTTTTTCCTGTTACTAACATTCCTGTTCTAATTTCAGGTCCTTGCATATCTAAAAGTAATGCAACTGGAATATCTAATTTTTCTCTTAATTTTAAGATTGTTTCTGTTTTTTCAGATTGTTCATCCCAACTACCATGAGAATAATTAATTCTTGTTACATTTAATCCTGCTTCGAATAATTCTTGAAGTCTGTTTTCACTTGCAGGTCCTATTGTTCCTACTATTTTTGTTTTTCTTAAATTTGATTTCATTTAAAATTCCTCCCTTAATTTAAAACCGACTATTATTATATCACAGTCTGATTACAAATTTCAACATTTTTTCACTTATTTTTTATTTTTCTTACATATATGGTTGCGTTTCACGGCTAAATTATATGGATTTTAGAAAATTAATAATATATTGTCTTTGAAATACCGTGCAAGTGACCAAACGAGCTTGTGCAAGTACAATATAGTAAAAATATATTCTATAATTATCTTTTCCAAGTTATACTGATAATATAATATTTTTATTAAAAAACTTTACTAAAAATTTCTTTTAATCTGTTATTTTTTCCTGTCAAATATAAATATCCAATTAAAGCTTCAAATGCTGTAGAATACATATAGTCTTGTACATTACAATTTTTGGGCAAATGATGATTTTCTGTATTCCTTCCTCTTCTTACTATTTCTTTTTCTCCATCTGTTAAATCATCATAAATTCTTTGTAAAAAGCTTGCCTGTGATTGAGCTTTAACATATTTAATAGATTCTATATGTAATTTATGTGGTTTTAAATTTGTTGTATTAACTAATTGCGTTCTTATATATAGCTCATATACACAATCTCCAATGTATGCCCATGTTAACGGAGACATCATATTAACTTCTTTTTCATCTTTTACTATGTTAATAAATTCTTCCAATTTTATTTCTCCTTTTTTACTAAATTAAGTTCTATTTTTTATACAGTCTTTTATTTTTTTGGAGATTCTAATGTTATTTTGCCTAATTTACCATTTTTAAATTCATCCAAAATTATTCTTGCTGTCTTTTCTTCATCTATATTTCCACCAGATATTATACAGCCTCTTTTTCTTCCTATTTCTAGCATTATTTCATATATATTAAAGTTTTCTGGTTGTTCTTTATTTAATGTATTGTCAATATATTCTTCTGTTATCCCATATCTTTGACATATTTTTTTCTTATAATTTTTTAATAAGAATTTTATTAGTTCGTATGCTATTTCTGTTCTCTGCAATATGTCTTCTTTTATTGTACCTGTAAATGCTAAGTTTAATGCCACTTCTTGGCTCTCAAATTTAGGCCACAAGACACCTGGTGTATCTAATAATTCTATTTTGTCGTTAATTCTAATCCATTGCTTTTGTTTTGTAACTCCTGGTTTATTTCCTACTCCTGCTGTTGTTCTTTTTGAAATTCTATTTATAAAAGATGATTTTCCTACATTTGGAATTCCTAGTACCATTGCTCTAATTTTTCTTCCTATTCTTCCTTTGTTTGCCTGAAGCAATAATTGTTCTTCCATTATCTTTTCAATTTCTTTTATGCAATTATCTATTCCTCTTCCTGAGCTCGAGTCTGTTATTACTGCTGGAATTCCTCTCTTTTGGAAGTATTCTAGCCATTGCTTATTTTTGTTGTCATCTGCTAGGTCTCCTTTGTTTAATACTACTATTTTCTTCTTTTTTGATATTATTTGAGCTATATCTGGATTTTGACTAGATATTGGTATTCTTGCATCTAACAATTCTATTACTATATCTACTATTTTTATATCTGATTCTATTTGCCTTCTTGTTTTTGCCATGTGTCCTGGATACCACGAAATGGGGACTTTTGAAAAACTTTTTTGACTATCATTATTTTTCTTTTCTGCTCTGATTTTTCTTTTTTGGTACATATCCATTTTAATCACTTCTTTCTATTCTATCATTTAAAAAAATACTTAAAAGTATTTGTTTTTCGTTTTTAACTTGAAAGTATTATATCATATTTTTGTTTATTTATAAAGTCAAGAGCCTCAAAACATTTATCTTCATATTTGAATATTACTTTTATATTACCATCTTCACTAACAACAATATCTTCATCTATCAATAATCTATTTAGTTCATTTATTTTTTCTTTCTTTTTAAATATATTCATCCAATCAGTATCGTTATTTTTTATTGTTTCTTTTTCTTTTTCCTCCTCATATAATTCTATATCTTCTTTTATTTTTTTAATTTTATCACTATACTCTTTATTATATTGCCAGTATTCTTCTTCCGATATAAAGTTCTCTTTTAAATCTTCTTTAATTGAATTCCTTAACATTATATATTTTTCTTTTTCTTCTTCCTTTTTTGAATACAAATTAGAAATTATGCACAAAATAATTAAAACAATAATAAATAGTACTGATATTAATAATTCTTCAAACATTTCTTACTACTCCTCCAAATCCATTTATTTCCATCATTTTTTGATAAAAAAAGCAATACAAAAAAACTTTTATAATCCTTTCGTACTGCTTAATCAATTATAAATTTCATATTTTTATTTAACTATATTGACATTATAGCATTATAGCCTCCAAAAGCCAACCGATATCAGCGTATAATTTCAACCGATTTCTGCTAGAATTTTTGTAGTGTTAAGGAGGTTTTTAAAATGTTATTTAAAGAAGCAATTACTTTAAGAATACTTGAATTATGTAACAAATATAATTACACTCCAAATAAACTTGCTGAATTATCTGCTATTACACCATCAACATTAAGAGCATTACTGGCAAACAATGTAGATAATCCAAGTTCTACAATTATCTTTAAAATACGTAAAACTTTAAAAATAGAACTTAAAGATTTTTATGACTCTCCATTATTTGATATGGAGAAATTGGAGTATTAAAATAAGAGGCTTGTAATAGCCTCTTTTATCGTTTTATAAGATATATTATTTTTCCTTAATTATATTTTTACTACATATATAAGTTATAAAGAAATAACCTCCATATATAAATATTATAAATAAAGATGTTATTATAACTGATTTTAAATTAAAACTAACACCCATTGTTTTTAAAATATTATTACAAAACATAACACCAAATATTGAATGAATTATAGCTAGTATAAGTGGAAACATAAAAAATATTCCAATTTGTTTAAAAAGAGCTTTATTTAATTCTTGTTCATCTACACCAATTTTTCTTAACACAACAAATTTTTCTACATTGTCACTTGACTCTGATAATTCTTTTAAAGCTAAAATAGCAGCACACGATATCAAAAATATAATTCCAAGATACAAGCCTAAAAATGTAACAATAGCACCAAGTCCAACACTTGCATCTCTTATATCTTTCTTAGTATTAAATGTTATGATGTATTTACTAGTATTATTTAAAAATGAAGTAACATCTTTCTCTATATCATCTTGATTTCCATTATAATCAGCAACCATTTTGTTAGATATCTTTTGATTTTCATTTAAAGCATCATCTGGTAAAACAATAAACCCAATCTCTGACTTTTGACTACCCATTTCATAAAAACCATTAATTGCTTTTTTATATTTTGGTAAATATATTCTTTGATTAACTATAATCTCTGTATTTCTTTTTAAAGCTTCATTCTTAATATCAATCATTTCTTTATAGTTCCCAACAACAGCATATTGATCACTATTTAAATTGATTTTTTCTAAATTAAAATTATTAGCTAAGTTATTATAGTCACTATTTTTCATTAAAACAATATAATCATCATATCTTAAAAAAGGATAATTTTTCTTTGCAGTTTTATAATAAGTTCCTAATGTAGACTTTAAAGTAACATAATCATCAGCATACAAAGAAAAATAAACTATATTTTTAAATTTTTTAAAATCAAATCCATTCTTTGTAAAAATTTCTTCAAAACTTAATTTATAATTTTCTATTTGTTTATCAGTAAAATCACTATCTTCTAAATCAACATTTGCAGGTTTTGAAATTTCTACATCCCTTGGAGAAAATTCTACCACATTTTTATTTAAAGAATTCTTCATTGACAAAGCACTTGATAGTACACAAATCGTTATAAATAACATCAAACATATTATTGTCATAGAAAAAGTCATAGTATTTATTTTACTTGAAAACTGTCTAAGGGTGAAACTATTTAACCCTTTATAATAGGTGTTCTTCATACTTATAAATATTTTTAAAAGCAAGCCCGATAAAGACCAAAACACAAAGAAAGTTGAAATAGCACCTACTCCTATAGGAACAAAAATACTATTTGCATTAGTCATTTTCTCAATGCCACCAGTAACCTGATAATAAGCAAATCCTAGTGCTATGCAAGAAATAATAAACACTATTGTACAGAACAATGGATTTTTTAATTTTATTTTTTCAGATTTTTTGTTAGAATGCATTAAATCTATCAATTTACATTTACTAATATTTATAGTATTAAATATCATAACTACAAAATACATAATACTAAAATAAATCAAAGTTTTAATACAAGCATTTGTTGAAAATACGAATTGAAATCTAGTTAAATCTGCTTCAAACATATTAGCAACCAAAATACTCATCAATTGTGATAATAAAAAACCTATTCCTAAACCAACTACCAATGAAACTATACCTATTATTAATGTTTCAATAAATAATATTAAGGATATTTTCTTTTTGCTCATTCCAAGCGTTAAATAAACTCCAAATTCTTTATTTCTTCTTTTTATTAAGAATCTACTTGCATAAACAATTAAAAACGCTAATATTATAGATACAAACACGCTAACACCAGAAAGAACATTGGTCATAAGTTTTATTATTTCTGCTGTTGTTGATGATACCTTCATCATAACTGACTGATCATCTATTGCATTGAACACATAAAAAATCGCAACACCTAGTATCAGAGTAAAGAAATAGATGGCATAATCCTTTATACTCTTACTAATATTTTTTAATGATAACTTAAAGAGCATCGTTTAAGTCACCACCAAGTAATGTTACAACATCTATTATTTTATCAAAAAATTCTTTTCTAGAATTTGTTCCTTTAATTATTTCATTAAAAATTTTGCCATCTTTGATAAATATGACTCTTGAAGAATAACTTGCAGTAAACGCATCATGTGTCACCATAAGAATTGTTGCTTGTAATTCTTTATTCAAATAATCAAATTTTTCTAAAAGCATTTTAGCTGACTTTGAATCCAATGCACCTGTTGGTTCATCTGCAAGAATTAACTTTGGATTAGTAATTATTGCTCTTGCACTAGCGACTCTTTGCTTTTGACCTCCACTCATTTGATATGGATATTTATTAAGTACATTAACAATATCCAGTTCTTTTGCAACTTTTTTAATTCTTGTATCAATTTCTCTTGAATTCACATTTTGAATAGAAAGTGCCAAAGCAATATTTTCATAAGCAGTTAAAGTATCAAGTAAATTAAAATCTTGAAATATAAAACCTAACTCTTCCCTTCTAAACTTATTTAGACTATTTCCTCTTAATTTTGTGATATCATTACCTGCTACATAAATATGTCCAGATGTAACTTTATCAATTGTAGATATACAATTTAAAAGAGTAGTCTTTCCAGAGCCACTTGCTCCCATTATTGCAACAAATTCTCCCTTTTCAACATCAAATGATAGGTTATCAATTGCTTTTGTAAGACTAGATTTATTGCCATAATATTTTTCAATTTTATCAATTTTTAAGATATTTTCCATAATCTTTCTCCTTTCTGATTACATTGTAATATAAAAGATAGGATTAGTCGTTATTCTAATATTACAGAATATTACAATTTTGTAATATTTATTTTTAGTATCCAAATCTGCATAAACTTTAATCAACTTTATAAAAATCATTTTTATAAAAGATAATTGTAATTTTTGTATATTTATGTATTTCGGATTCAATAATTATCTTATGTCCTAATTTATCGCATAATTTTTTGACAATATAAAGTCCCATACCTGTTGATTTTGCCATTATTCTACCGTTTTCACCAGTGAAAGATTTATCAAATACTCTTTTTATATCGTTTTTAGGTATTCCTATTCCATTATCCCAAATAGTTAGATATACTTTATCTTTTTCATCTTTTACACTGATTTTTATTATTGGATCGTTATTATTTTTTTTATATTTAATACTATTGTTTATAATCTGATTTAATACGAACTCTAACCATTTTGAATCCGTTAAAACTTTTTCATTATGAATATCAACTTCAAGATTAACTTTGTTTTCTAATAAGTCATCTTTATTTTTTAAAGCAACATCTTTGATAATCTTCTGCAATTCAATTTCTTTGATAAGATAATCTTTCTCGGCATTTTCGCTTCGAACGAAATATAAAATTTGATCTATATAGTTATCTAACTTTCTAATTTGTTCTATATATCTCTTATCAAACATATTTTTGTTGTTATGAATTAATAAAGTTAAACTTACTACTGGAATCTTTACTTCATGAATCCACATTTCTACATATTCCTTGAAATCGGTAATACTTAAATTATATTCTTTTACATTTTCAATCATTGACTTGTTTATATCATAAAGAATTTGATAAAAAATTTCGCCATCATAAAAGTTTGGCTTATTTAATATTTCTAAAATTAAATATTTTTTATCTAACTTATCAAGCGTATTTAATATTTTTTTGTAAAATTTGTATTTCCTGAAATAATCAAAAATAATATTAAATGTTGCAACTAAAAAAAATAATATTGTCAATGCTATTTTCAAATCATTTTCCACTTTAAATGCGTTTAACATAAGAATAGCAATTATGAATCCAACAATTGACACAGTTATCTGTACTGTTTTATCTAATAAATATTTTTTAAAACTCATAATAATTTATACCCTTGTCCTTTTCTTGTTTCAATTCTATTTTCAAGTCCAAAATTTTGTAATTTATTTCTCAATCTACTAATATTTACTGTTAGAGCGTTGTCATTTATAAATTCATTATTATTCCATAAATCTGTCATTAAATCATCACGAGTTACTATTCTACCACGATTACTTAAAAGATATGTAAAGATAATCATTTCATTTTTAGTTAGTTCTAATACATTTTCACCTTGTTTCAATATTCCTTTTTGTGGATTAACACTAATATTATCATAAAATAAGTCGTCCATATTATTATCCATTCGTTTAAATATATTTTGTATTCTCAATAATAAGATTGTTGGATTATATGGCTTAGTAATATAATCGTCTGCACCATAAGATATAGATAAAACTTCATCTACTTCTCCTACCCTGCTCGTAACCATAATAATAGGAATATTAGATTCTTTTCTAATTTCTTTTAATAAAATTTCACCATTTTTATTAGGTAAATTAATATCCATTAAAATTAAATCAAATTTCATATTTTTTATATTTTCTTTAACATTATCAAACTTTTCTATAATTAATACTTCATACCCTGAATTTTCTAACAAAGATTTTAACTCATTTCTGATGATTTTTTCATCTTCTATAATTAATATTTTTTTCATAGTTTGTCTCCTTTCATAATTTGCTTTTTTAATCATTCATATTATATCACTTTAATTTTATAAATTATAATAATTCAGAAAATTAAATATAATTATTTTATAATTTTTTCTGCTTCAACTTTATCTAGGTTACCATATTTAATCATTTTATTTATGACTTGCCTCTGTCTTTCAATTGCTAAATTTTTATTTTGAATTGGATTATATAAAGACGGAGCATTTGGGATTCCTGCTAGCATAATTGATTCACTATCGTTCATATCTTTTGGTAATTTATTAAAATAACCTAAACTTGCTGACTTAACAGAATAAAATCCATTGCCAAAATATGAAGTATTCAAATATAATTCTAATATTTCATTCTTATTATAGTTACTTTCTATGCTAAATGCCATAAAAATTTCTGCAACTTTCCTTACTATTTTCTTATCTTGTGTAAAATAGATATTCTTGGCTAGTTGTTGGGTAATTGTGCTTCCTCCCTCTACAAATTTCATTTTTTTTATATCATTTACAAATGCTCTTCCAATAGAAATGACATCTATCCCAAAATGTTTGTAAAATCTATGATCTTCAACTGATACAACTGCTTTTAAATAAATTTGAGGCATATCATCAATTTTTGTATAATCTTCTTTTTGCCTAATTGTTGTAATTTTATCCTTTAATGGCATTTTATTTATGGCATTCTTATACATTTGATAACCACTACAAATAAAATAACTTCCTATACAAATAAATATTAATAAAATTGTTATTGCAATCTTTTTAACTAATTTCATATAATGCTAATCCCTTCTTTACTAAAAAGTAATTTATTGCAATAATATTATCATTTTTTATCATATAAGTCGTCATTCTAATATTACTCAATATTACAATTTTGTAATATAATTTAATTATGTATCAAGGCTATTTCTTTATTTTAGAAATAACCTTTTTTATTTTAGTATATAGAATTAGTATTTCTATACTTAATTTTAAAATTGCAATTAGCATACTTACTCAGCCTTAAAGTAGTTAAATTACTCTGAAGATCAACATCTACAACTAACACTCTTTTTCCTTGTTTAGCCAATGCTACACCAAGATTAAAGGTTGTTGTTGTTTTACCAACTCCTCCTTTCTTTTAATTTAGCCACCTTAATTTAATAAGATGGCTATGTATTCCATTTCTGGCATAAAAAAAGAACTGACCATTTTTAATCAGTTCAAATATGTTTAATAAATTTTATTTAATTTTAAAATTAGTTCATCAATAGGTTCTGTATATATATCCTGTTTTAATTTATCATTTTTAAATTGTATTAAGGCATTTAAAATTATGTTAGTTTCTATATTCTTAATAGGTAGTTTTATTTTTTTCATTATAACCACACTTCCTCTGTTTCTTATCTATATTATATAGGAATATGGTTAATAAGTTAATTGTGCAATTTAGTAAAAGTTTTTCATAACTCCTACACATTTATTTTTTTAACATTTTTCAACAAAAAATATGTTTTAAATGTAAAAAGAGACTTTATTTTTTTCCTTTATTTTCAAGGGTTTAATAGTGTTTTTTCATAACTCCCCACTTACCAGTTAATTCCGACTTTAGTTAACTTTTCTTTTTGATTGTTATTTTTCATTTCTGCTCTGATTTTTCTTTTTTGATACATATCCATTTTAATCACTTCCTTTATTTCTTATGTTTATTTTTCAAATTAACAAGTCCAATATTAAATGTATTTGACATTACTTCAAACAGTTTGTAATTATTTGTCATATTGGTATATCTCATCTTCATAATATCATCGGTTATTTCATATTCATTATTAGTACATAATACTTCATAATTAATACCAGTATCTTCATAAAATTTATTAGTATCATAAAAACCATTTCTTAAATAAAAATTTTTACGTCTAACACTTATATTATCAACAGGTGAATCAATTGATAAAAATAATACTTTATATTTTTCTTTCAAATCCATTAATATTCTAGAACCATAATTTTGGTTTCTTAAATTCGGTTCTACTGCTAAATACATAAGATAATATGCATTACTACAATTAACAAGATAACACATTCCTATTAATTTATCATTATCAATTATGCCGTATAAATCAGAATTATTTTCTTTAGAACACTCTTCTAGTATCCAAAAAGGAAATCTTTCTTCTTTAGGAAACGAATTTAAATATAATTCTTCTATTTCATTTGCATATTCAATGTTATTTATATATTTTAAAGACATTATTCCTCCTATTTTATTCCTTCAAGTTTCTTTTGCACTTTTATTTCTAATTTTTTCTTTTCTTTTTCTAATTCTTTTAAGTTCTTCTTAGGTGTTGGCATTTCTTCTGGCATCGTTCCACCAATATCTGCAATTGCCTTTCTAACTTTTTTTCCCACCTCATAATGTACATCTTTTGCTTCTTTATCACCTTGTACATTATCTTTTAAAAGTTTTTGCTTCGTTTGATTTATTCTAAATAAATTAGCAACTAATTCATCTTCATTCATATTATCTAAAATATCTTCTCTATATCGTAATTTTTTCCTTTTAAATATATCATCCGCGGTTTCACCATTATATAATCCTTTATATCCTGCATTATGAAACTCAGCCATATTTTTAACACCTGCTGCAGAAGCAACTCTTTGCAAAGTATAATTACCTTGCTTTGTTAACTTTCTTTGATAAAATTTTTTTCATCATCTGATAATGAATCATATTCCTGTTCTGTTATTTCTTGTTTTCTTGTTTGTATAGCAAAATAGGTTTGTCCTAAAGCAACAACTTCTTTACTAGGGTCAGCATTTTGCACAATCAAATAACATATGTATCTTGATAGTTTATAATCTTTAATAATCTCTTCTTTTTCTTTACCAGTTTTTATTGGCTTGTTAATCTCAACAATCCAATCTACTTCGCTTGAAACGCTATTATTTGCAGCTAAAACTGCTTTATCTATTACTTTTTGAAAATTTCTCCAATCCTTGTATTCCAATACTTTTTGTAATTCGCGTGCATACCAATATTCATTTTCATATTCATCTATATGTTTAATATTTTCAAAAATATTATTAGTATATCTATCTCCAATTTTCTTCATTACTACCTCCTTATTTATTGTTTCATATAAAAGTTTTCCATAAGTCGTTATTACCTCTATTTTATTTAAAATAACTATCATTTTCCGGTTATAAAATGTAAAAAGGAATAAGACTAAAAGTCTTTATTTATAAGACTTCATAGGTAGTTTTCCATAATTCGGTTTATACCAATTGATATTTGTTTTATTTTCATTCATATTATCACTTCCTTAAGATTTCAATCTATTAAATTATACCATATTTTTTTCTATTTTTATATTAAATAGATTGTTTATATTATCATTTTCAGGTATGCAATAAATCAATATTCAATTTTAACTATTAACAATAATAGAAACATAGCAAGTTATTTAATCAAAAAAAAATAGAATTTGATATCTACTCTTATAATTCACGCTTTTTTAATTTCGTATAGTAATCAATTATTAATTTTTCTTAATTAATTTTTTTGAACCTATTTCATAAACTGGTAAATCCTTGTTTAAATATTCAATTATTTTTATATATGTTGGATTATTTATACCAGTTTTATCTTCCCATAGTTCATGAATCAGGAAAGACAAAACATCTCTCATATCTCTACCATATCTTTTTCTTTGTTCTTTAACTGCTACCGTTATTGATGGTCGTTCTGATTCATAAGCAATATTCCATGCTTGTTCTACACTTATTAATAATTCTTCTCTATCTATTTTTTTATCAAAATATATTTCTAAACAGTCTAGAAGATGATTTAAATCTTTAGGAGTATAAGAATAATCATCACCTGGTAAAAATGAAATATCTTTTAATTGTTTATCAGCTAAATGTTCAGGAAGTATAATACCCTTAATATTTTTACTATCAATTCTTTTAAAGGCAAATACTTCATCGTCAAAACATGATTCTGAAATTCCAACTTCACTAACTTTAATATCTCGATCAATCATTAATGATAGAGAAATCAAAGTATGTAGTGAAAAGGCCTCGAAAAATTGAGAAAAGGTTGGCTCTTTTTCATATGTTGTTCTATATAATTTATCATAATCAACTAAAGAAATATAATCCATCCCGTTTTTACAATCATAACTTCTAATACTATGTACATAGAATGATAATAATTTTAATTCTTCAATTTCTTTTCTTGATAATATCCCGTATTTTAAAATATAATCTAGTTTTACTAAATTCAAATCTATTATTGAATGAAAATAATAATTTCTGAAAAAATCATCATTATCCTTCACAGTATCAATATATTGACCTATATCATATTTTTTAATTTTACCACCTTTATTTATATAGGAGGTAGCGCCTTGTAATCAAGTACCAACTTCCTACCTCTGAAATGACCATTTTTTAATAAAAATTAGTATTTTTTGCTATTTTTTATCTTTTTTAGGTTAAATATGCAAGATTAAGAGCTTCATGATTTCTTTATTTATAATGATTTTCTAGGTAGGTGGTATAAATTATAATCAGGCAGTTAAGGAGACTTTTCCAAAACTTTTTTGCTCATTTGTCATGTTAATCACTTTCTTTATAAATCATATTTTAATTTAATAATTTCATTGTTGGTATAACTATTTAAATAAATAGTATTCTGATTTTCCGTATCAAAAGAAAAGTTAAATAAAGTAATATATGGATCATCTTTTGTTTGTAATATTGATTCTTCAAACTTATTTTCATCAGATCTATAGTTCAATATATTTTTTATATCATCTAAATTTTTGTTGCTCTTACCAAATAATTCTTTTGCTTTATTTAATCTAAATATACTATTACTTCCATTATCAGTTTTTTGATTATTTAAATATTCTTTATGTATATAATGATTAGAATGAATATAATAATTATCTATATATTCAGCATCTACCCCATTTGAATATACTTCAATAGATACAGCAATATTATTATTTATATCTATAGCATTAACATGAAATCCAGAAGCAACTTTCATCTCTTTACATCTACTAATTAAATCATCAATTGATTTTGCTTCTGCTATATGTCTTTGAGAAAAATATCTCGGATAATTATCTAAATTAGTATTTTTATCATGACAATAATTAATAGTTTTTACTATTCCATAGCTATTCCAACTTATACCATTTCCAAATGGCATATTATACATATCATTTGTAACAAACCAATTATTATCATCAATCATAACTTTACTCAAGCAAAAATTTCCTTCAATATAATCATCATCTTCATTATGTGAAATAATATAATTACCATTATCTTTTTTACACATAATGGTGGTGCAATGTTCAAAATTAATATCAGTTATTTCTGGGCATAGAACTGCAAAATAGTTTAATCTATCAAGACCAAGCCCATCAGCTTTTCCTATTACTTCATCATAATATTTTGGATACTCTTTCTTAAGATTATTAAACTGAATTTTAATTTTATTCTTAATACTATCGTTTAAAAGTAGATTTTTAATAGTTTCTATATCTATTTTAACATTATTTTTAAAATACTCACCCGATAATTTTCCATTTTCATATGGTGATTTGTTTAAATATAAAATATTTGTTTTTGACATTACAAATTATCTCCTTTCTATGTGCATATATTTATAATCTATTCTCTTAATCATTACAATTGGATTGTTAAGCTCAACAATCCAATTTTTTTATTGTTTTTAAATTACTTTCTATAACATATTTATCAAATTTTTCTATTTAATTTTCATTAGAATTATGAGTAATATTACTTTCTTCAAGCAACAAATCAAAATCAGATTTATATAACTTATCTTGTCTTATTCTGTATTCTTCAAATTCAGTTAACGCTTTATCACAAGCAATCTCATGTGATATTTTTCCGGCATATTTTAATATATCTCTATCATCTGCAAGTAAAAATTTATCAATTCTATTTGACTAATCTTCCATTGTCATTGGAATGTGTCTTCTTGCTCTATTTTCTGCGATTTCTAAAAATGCACTAACTATACCTTCCAAGTCTTGTAACTCATCTTTAGATAAATAATTTTTAGCAATTATAACATCAGATTCCATTATTTTACCATTAGGAGAATTTTTCCAAGAAGTCTTCTGAATTTACTCTATCATAAATAATTTCTGCAGCAGTCTTTCTAGATACTGCATAATGCATTTTGTTTTGTACTTTTTTAAAAAATTCAATTGATATTGGAGATTTAGAATCATAATCAATACTTGTAGCATATATATCTGTTACTTTTTGATAAAATCTCCTTTCTGATAACCTTATTTCTCTAATTTCTTCTAATAATTTTTCAAAATAATCTTTATCAATGAAAGAACCATTTTTCATTCTTTCTTTGTCTAATACATATCCTTGAATAGTAAAAGTTTTTAATACATTTGTTGCCCACATTCTAAATTGAGTAGCTCTTAATGAATTTACTCTGTATCCAACAGAAATTATAGCATCTAAATTATAAAATTCAACATTCCTTTTAACATTTCTAGTTCCCTCTTTTTGAACTAATTCCATTTTGGAATAAGTTGAATTTTTATCTAATTCTCTCTCATTATATATATTTATAAGATGCTTTGCTATTGCAGGCTGTTCAACATCAAATAATTCTGCCATAGCTTTTTGTGTCATCCATAAAGTCTCATTTTCATATCTAACTTGAATACCTTTATCCTTTTCCTGAAGTTTAAATGTTATAAATTCTTCAGTACTACTTCTTATTATTAAATCTTTTGCCAATTTTATCATCTCCTTTGTCTGAAATATTAGTTTTCCATAAGTCGTAATTACCCTTGTTATTTTGTATTTTTAATCATTTCTTAGCAGTAAAATGTAAAAATAAATGAAGAAAAAAGTCTTTATTTATAAAGGTTTGCGAGTGGTTTTACATAAGTCGGATTATACCACGATATTGGGGCAATTTGACGATTTTTTTCTTCATTATTATTTTCTCTTTTTTCTTGTCTTACTTTTCTTTTTTGATACATATTCATAATTTTATCGCTTCCTTTTTTATAAATTGTAATTTGTTGCTTACTTGTAATTTACTATTTCATTTATTTGTTCTATTGTTATTGGACCTTCTCTTAATATTTTTATCTCATCAGCACTACAATCTATAATTGTACTTCCTTTTGAAAAAATCACATTTCCTTCCAGCATTCCATCTAATTTTGGACACATTTTTTCTATTTCATCTAAACTGGTACAAGTAGGTTCTCCACTTTGATTAGCACTTGTCATAAATATTGGACTTCCTAATTCTAGAATTAATTTTTTTGTTGTTTCTGATGTTGCCATTCTAATTGCAATTGTATCTTTTCCGTTTGTTACATATTCTGGTAAATCCTTGTTTTTCTTTAATACTAATGTAATTGGCCCAGGCATAAATGATTTAATTAATTTTTTTGCTACATCGTTTACAATAGCTATGTTTTTTATCTGTTCTTCGTTTGCACACATTACAGGAAATGACTTTTTTATTGAACGATTTTTTATAGTTATTAATTTATCATGTGCTCTCTCCGAATTTATTCTAGCGCATATACCAAAAACTGTATCAGTTGGCACACTAATTACACCATCATTTTTTAGTATTTTAACTAGCTTTTCAATTTCATTCTTTTTATATCTTTTTATCATCTTATTTCCTTATTTCCTCTTTCACATTTGATATTTATATTATTAACTATTGCATTTAAAATCCAAATGAGACAAACAAGACTTGTCCCTATAATGTCCTATAATTGTTTTTGTCTGCTCTTTCGTCCATTTTTCTATCAAATTGTTCATTATCATAAAACCAATCCGTTTTTTTGTCTTTTGGATGATTTTTTCTGCTTTTATCCATCAATAAGTCTAATAATACTGATATTGGTAATATCATTCCTATTAATGATAGTAATAAATTCATATATAAATTTATGTCTATATTTGACTCTACTGCTGATATTAATGTTTGTAAATTATTTACTATATCAACTCCAAAATACATTCCATATGCTAATAAATATATAAGTCCTCCTAACATTTTTCTTTTCACTACTAATATTACACATACTAACACTACAAATAGTAATATGATTTCAACTTGTTGATTTAGTGGCTTAAGTGCTCCTAAATCCCAATTAAGTTCGGCACTTACTGCTACAATAATTCTCAATATCCAAAATAGTATCATAAACATAACTAACATCCATGTTGAAAAGTTCTTCATTTTTTCCTCTCTTTCTATCAAAAAATGTAATATATTTTGATATTTTTTTATTTTTTCTATTGTACTATTATGCAAAAAAGTGAAGTCAAGATTTTTATTTTCTTTCCTTCACCTTCCTACCTTAATAACCTATTTATATTGATATACAATTTTATATTTTTTAATCAATTTGATTAATCAACGAAATCAAAATCATCTTTGAATTTTTCTTTAAATATTTCAAATACTTTGTTTAAGATTTCTTCGTCTTCAATACTTACATAAGATTCTTCGTCTGAATCTTCATCGTCATTATCTTCTACTTTTAATATTACTACTTCTCCTTCTTCTTCTTCACCTTCTACTGTAACTGGTAATAATACTACATATTCCTCATCATCTAATTCAACTAAATCTAAAAATTCAAATTTTACTTCATTACCATCCTCGTCGTTTAATATTACTATGTTATCTAATTCCTCACCTTCGTAATTTTCGTTCATAATTTTTCTCCTTTCAATTTTTTAATATTTATTTATTTTTTAAATATAATATCGTATTTTTAATTATTTTGCAACGTATTTTTTAATTTATTTAAATATGTTTCTAAAATATAAACCGCAGATATAGTATCTACTATATTTTTCTTTTTATTCTTGTTCACTTCCAAAAAGTTCATAGTTTTATGAGCTTCTACTGTTGTTAATCTTTCATCTATAGTGTGAATTTCCATTTTATTGTATTTACATTTTAACTTATGAACAAATTGCTCTGTTATTTTAGCTCTTTCAGACATTGTTCCATTCATGTTTAATGGCATTCCTACAACGATAGTATCTACTTCATATTTTTCAAATATTTCATCCAATCTTCGCAATATTACCTTATCAGATCCATTTCGTTGTATAGTTTCTAATCCTTGAACTGTTATATTTAGTTGATCTGTTATCGCTATTCCGACTCTTGCTTCTCCATAATCTATTCCTAAAATTCTCATTTTAATCTTCTAATCCTATATAGTTTTTTACCATTTTTTCAAGTAATTCATCTCTTTCAATCGTTCTAATTTTGTTTCTAGCATCATTATGACTTGTTATATAAGTTGGATCTCCTGATAATATATATCCTACTATTTGATTTATAGGATTGTATCCCTTTTCTACTAATGATTGATATACTTCTTTTAAAACTTCTCTACATTTTGTATTTTCTTCTCTTTCCACCTTAAAATTCATTGTTTTATCAAATTCCATTGTCTTAACCCTCCTCTATTTATATATTAGTTATGTCACTTTCATTAACATCTGCTGTATCTAAATATTTTTCTAATTTTTTTAGCACTTCTTCTAGTCCTGTTCCTTTATAATAAGAAGATATTACAAAGTTCAACTTTGGTATTGCTATTTCTTTAGTATTTTTAGATAATTTATTTTTTAATTTTGCATCTAAATTTAAATGTTCTATTTCTTCTTCCGTTAATTGTATTTTCATGTTTTCTACTTTTTCTTTAATTTCATTTAAAAAGTCAGCCACTCCACTTGCTTCAACTCCTGAAAATGCAATTACAAATTTAGGTCCCATATATCTAACAAATACATATTCAGATGATATATTTTCTCTTATATAATTGCTTATTTGAGTTATAACTTTATTTCCTAATTCTCTACAATATTCTTGATTAATTTGTTGTATATTAATTATTTTAAACATACACATTGTAGATATTGTATATTGATCAATTATTTTCTTACCTTCTCCATATAAATATTCTTCTGAATATAAACCTGTAAATAAATCCTTTCTAACAATAGACTCTAAAGTTTTCTGATGTACTACTGTTTTTAAAACAGAAACAATATTTTCTTTAATAACTTCTAATACCGTTGTGTCTACATTATCGAAATCATGTGGAGTTCCACTTTCTATGATCCAATAACCAATATAAACATTATCTATATATAAAGGGAAAAATATAGCTGATTTAGCTCTTCCAAATTCCATTTTTTGATAAGGAAGTCTTTCGTTTTCATTATTAACTGTTACATATTTAGGTGTTGCAGATTCAATGCTATCTTTAAACATATCTACATCATGTAAAGATCTTAATGCATCCCAATGCTTTTGGTCAACATTAGATGCTTTAACTTGATATTCAGTTCCATCAAATACTACGATAGTTGAATATTTAATTTCATATCTATCAATTAAAATATCGTTTATTTTCTTTATCTTTTCATCTACTGTTGATGTTTCTCCTATAGCATTCATAAAATCTTGAACAACATATAAATTTGTAATTCTTTGATTCATATTTTTAAATTTCTGTATTTTTTTGTGTATTGTTATATTATAAATTATTAGTCCAACTACAATAAGAACTAATATTCCAACTATTATTAGCATCGTCACTTTATTTTTTCCCCTTTCTGTTTTTATTTAATAATTGTTCTTCATTTGATTTAATGTATTATTCATATTTGGAGTAAAAGTATTATTCATATTATATCCAGTAGCTGTAGGTGGTCTATAAGTATTTGTTTGTGAATAAACCATATTTGCTAGTTCTTTTAATGTTTGCATAAATATTTTAGAATATCCTTTTAGTGAAATATTACATTCTATAATATTTTCTAAATATTTTATATAAGTTTCTTCTTCAAAAGGTATAGCAACATATTTCATCAACGTCCTATCAAATAGTTCTGTCATAAATGACATAGCAGGATCATTATAGTATGCCATTCCTCCAATAATAGTTTTTTCAGTTATTCCTCTAATTTTTACTGTTTTATTTAAAATAACTCTTAATTTTTTTTCATTTAATATATTTTTAGCTTTTAATTCTCTTAAAAAAGCTGTTAATGGCTGAATTGTTAATACATCTAAAGTTTGTACCAAATATGTTTCTTGAGATTGTTTAAAATATCCTACTGGAGTTGAAAAATCTGTATCAATCAAAATTAAAGAATGTTTTTTTAACAAAGTTTCTAATATTCTGTCTACATGGATAATTGCATCTCCTTCTTCTGGCAAAGAAGTATACACCGTTAAATTTTTATTTACAGGTATTCCTGTTGCTACCCCATTAGCAAGTCCATCAATGCTTCTAGTAGCAATCTCTCTTAATTCTTCTTCATTTTTTGTATAAATATAGTATGAGTTTCTATTTTTAGTTGTATCTAATATAGCTACATTGATTCCTGTAGAAGATATTAATTCTGCTAAATTATTAACAATAAATGATGTTCCATTTTTACTTGTTCCTACAAAAGTAACTATTTTTTTATCAGGTGTTAATAAGCTTGAAAGGTTAACATTTTCTATTTCAGGCTGCATTTGAAATCTTTGTTGTTCTTGATTTTCTTGAAATTGTGATTGCCTTGTAAATCCTGTTCTTTCTTCAAATTGTGCTTGTCTCATATTTGTATTTTCTTGGTATCTAATATTATTTTGAGAATCAAATCCAGGCAAGAATTCTTCTGATTCTTCATTTTGTTCAAATCCAGGTAAAAATTCTTCTGGTTCACTATTTTGTCCAATGCCTGGTAAAACTTCATTTTCTATATTATTTGTATTTCTTGTTATTGGATCATTAGAAGCTTCTGGTAAAATTTCTTCTTCAAATCCTGGCAAAATTGTATCTTTATCTTCTGGTTCCATTGGAATAACAGGTGGTTCTATTTCTTGTTCAACTGGAACAGGGTTTTTTCGTGGTCTACCTCTTCCTCTTTTAACAGGTATTGCCTGTTCTTGTACCTCTGGAATAGGATTTTTTCGTGGTCTACCTCTTCCTCTTTTAGGTTGTACAATTGGCTCTTCTGGTATTATGTTTTGTTCTATTGTAGAATATTTTTCATTTTTTTTCTGCTCTTTTATATTTCCGTTATTTAGCTCTAGTTTTTGATAGTTTTCTTCTTTTTCCGGTTGTGGTTTAATTTTAGATAGTTTTTTTGTACTATTCATATTGATTGATGATGGTATTACTACTGGTTTTGACATTATTCTGTCTTTAGTTTTTGGCATTAATAATTTTTCACTAGGTCCTTCAGTAGTTTCTTTTTTAGGCTTTCTTAATTTATCAGAAACACTATTATTAAAAGACATTATTTGTTGATATCTTGGTGATCTTTCCTCTAGTACTGCTCGCACGTTTAAAGGAAGAAATTTACTGATAATTCTTAGCTGTACATCATTATATTGTGCTGCTATATTATTAAAACTGTCTACATATCTATCTTCATTTTTTCCTAGTCTTTTATAGTGTGCAAGAATATTTTGTATTTCCATTTCACTAACATCATTTTCATTTTCACTTTGATAACTTACATCTTCAGAATCTATTTTATAATAATTTTTTGCTTCTTTTTTAGAACGAGGTCTATTGATTAATCTGCAAACTTCGTCTACACTTCTGTCTGTCCCAATAATTGCATTATAAACTCCAATTCCAAATAATTTTACTAACATCTGTTCAGATTTTGCTCTTCTATCTGAACAGATTAAAATAATTGGTATATCATTACCTCTTGAATTTGAAGCCTCATCGCTTATACTATCTAATTTCTCAAAAATAAACTTATCTATTTGATCATATTGTGTATTAGTAAAAGCTTCTAAATCTTCACTTATTACTACTCTATCATAAGTTTTATCCTTTTGTAATTCTTTTAATATTGCATTAAAGTAATAAACATTTTTGTAAGAAATAATCTGTTTATATTCCTTTTGATATTTTTTTACTATCGACTCTGATATTTCTTCATTACTTACAGCAAATAAAACTTTCATTTGTTACCCCCTTCCAAATTTTACAAACACAGCAAATGCTAACGGTAAAATTTGGCATATAATTAATATTGTTACAAAGCTTACAATTAAAGCCATTCCCTTTTCTAGTGTGTCCAACTTTCTAATTCCTATCACATATTGATGAATTGCTCCAATTGCAATTCCTAAGAAACATAACGGAATACTGTAAATTCTAACTAAATTTAATATGTACGCTACAAATCCATAAGCATCTGATCCATATTTTTGTTTATAATCTTCTAATGAATTCATTGCATTTTCTTTTATTTCTATTATTTTGCTCTCTGTTTCATTGTCTATTGCTTTTTCTGCTGCATATGTTTTATTTATGCATAAAAATATTCCAATTAATATCATAAAAATTGTAACAATTATTATTGTTTTTTTCATTTTATTATGCCCCTTTCTTAGCGTTTTTTCGGCAAAATCTTCCTTATAAGCATTATACTTTTATATAATACAATAAATTATAAAAAATAGCAAGAATTTTTTACAATTTATTGTATAAATATTTCATATATGTATAAACACCATTTGCCCAATTTTTATCTGAAGCATACCTTTGATTAATACCTTTTAAATTAGCTCCATTATAATAAGTTCCTATTGCCTTTTCTCCGCCATATATACTAGTTCCTGATGGATTTAAATAATATTTTACAAACACTCTTGAAATCAAATCAATACATTCTGAATAATTTGAAAAATTATATGCTCCATTATAAGGATTAGAGTCATAAGCTCCGTATCCAAATAAATTTTTCTTCTCTATCGCAATTTTAGAAGTTCCCCAAGCGCTTTCATGTATTCCAACTGCTGCAACAAATACGCCATTTATATTATATTGTTTTTCTATGTAATAAAAATATTCTGCATTATTAGCAAAAATTTTATTTGTATCTTTTGAATCATTTAAAACTTTTTTGAATTGTTCTAGACTAAGTCCACTTGGTTTATTTAATGCCATACCAAAACTAGGTTTTAATATAGAATTTGATGAATTAGATATGTTTGTTTCTTGTTCGTTTTCATTATCTTTATTAATATATGTCGTATTCTCTATTTTTACATATCCTGTTACATCAGAAGAAGATATTTTATACCAATCATTTTGTATTGATATTATTTTTAATTCTTTTCCTTTTACCAAAGTTGCTACTTTCTGCGTATTTTCATTTGGTTCTGTCATAACCTCAGCTCTATCAGAAGTTACATAAACAACATCTCCTATTTTTACCTTGTAGTTACTTTTATAATTATTAGTACCCACTTCTACAATTTTATTAACAGCTGCTTTTGTTATTTTACTATTAACTTGTTCTTCTGATATCATCTCTCCATTTTCATATGTTTTTTTCTTAGTTATTTGTTGTTTACCTTCTCGTCCTTCTTGAATAACTTGAATTACCCCTTTTGATAAATTGCTATTTGTTTGATAAATAGTAATATATTCTAGCTCTACTTCTTCTGTTATATATTCTTCTTTTTGTTTGTTTTGTGTATTATTATTTACTATTTCATCTAAATTCATCAATTTTGCATTACTTATTTTTATATTGTCTGTTTTAATATTGTTCGTTTCTTTAGCATAAACCTCATTTTTATTAAAATAATAGTTATAAAATGAAATACAACATAATATAATAATAGCAAAAGAACAACAAATAATTATATTCTTCAATGTTACTTTTATATATTTTTTTCCTTTATCTTTTGATTTCATACTATCACCTAATATAATTCTACCTTTTTGATCTATTTTTGTCAATTTAAATTTATGGAATTTTCACTTGATTTTATTTTTAAATTATACTATTATATATTTGCATTTACTAAGGAGGAGTTATGAATAAGAAAAAAAATTTATTAATTGTTATTATTGTAATTTCACTTGTCTTTATATTTTTGGTTGGTTTTTTTATTTTTAACAGACATATGTTAAAAACCAACTTTGAAAACGATATCTTACCTTTTGCAAGAAAAAATCAAAATACAATTTTTAAGATTAATAAGATTACTTTTTTTAGTAGTTGTGATGCAAAAAATAAAACTGCATCTAATTCTAATTTTACAATTGAAGATTTATATCAATATACAGATATTGCTTTGTTTATAACTAGTACATCTGAAGAAAAGACTTTTGAAAACACTTTAAAAAAAGTATCTATTAATAATATAAAATTCACTTCATCTCCTACTTTAGGCGAACCAAAGCTATATTATAAAAACATAAACAATTTTGCCAAAAGTGAAATATCAGAAGAAAATTTAATAAATGAAAATTTGGATTTTAATATAACTTCTGAAGATGAAGTCAATCTAGACAAACCTACTTTATACAATAATTTAGCTAATCCAATCGTTCTTAGTTATATTAATCATAATATTAAAACCGATTATACTATTACTGATACATCAACGCCTATGACTTATGACGGTTCTTTATTAAAAAGATGTAATATATTATTAAATAATATTGCTTGTAGCTTTTCATTTGACGTTTATGTAACAAATAATCTAAGTCAAGAATTCAAATGTACAATATATATTGACATTCCATTAGACTTAGACAATCAATCCATTTATAATGGCAATATAACATTAAAAAAAGATACAAATTTTAATTTTTATAGATATAGGTAGAAAAACTTATAGGAGGAAAAAATGAAGAATAAACCTAATATTTCAGAACAACTAAAAAAGAAATATCATAAAACAGAAGAAGTAACAAATTTTAAGGACATGCTATATAGATCTGGTGATATTTATCGTAATAGAATCGCTTTTAAAATAAATGATTCAGATGGTAATATAAAATCAATTACATATGAACAATTTAAAAATGATGTTGTATATCTTGGTACAAGCTTAATTGAAAATGGCTTTTTAAATAAAAGGATTGCTGTCATAGGGAAAAATAGTTATAAATGGTGCGTTTCTTATCTTGCAGCATCTATTGTAGGAATCGTAGTTCCTATTGACAAAGAACTTCATACTGATGATGTTATTAATTTTATGAATGTTTCACAAACCGTATGTATTTTAGGCGACAATAAAAATTTGCAAAACATTTTAGAAAACATTTCTAAAGTTGAAAATCCAGATACTAAATTCATTACTTTTGACGAAAAATTTAATATTTTATTAAATGAAGGTAAAGCTGCTTATTTAGATGGCATAACTGATTTTGATTCTATAAAAATAAATCCAGATGAATTACGTATTCTGCTTTTTACTTCTGGTACAACTGGAAATGCAAAAGGTGTTTGTCTTTCCCAAAGAAATATATGTTCTAATATATTATCTATTTATGGAATTGTAAAAGTAAAAAGAAGTGATTTGTTTTTCTCTATCCTTCCTTTGCATCATACTTATGAATGTACAATTGGATTTTTACTTCCTATATATAGCGGTGCTAGTATAGCTCATTGTGAAGGATTAAGATATATTGCAAAAAATATGCAGGAATTTCATCCTTCTGTTATTTTATGTGTTCCATTACTATTAGAAAATTTACACAAGAATATTATAAAAAACATGAATAAGACATTACCAGATAAATATAAAAAAGAAAACAATGAAAATCCTTTTTCTTCTTTACCTTTCTTTATGAAAAAAATAGTAAAAACAAAGGTAAAAAACACATTAGGTGGTAGATTACGTGTATTTATTGTAGGCGCCGCAGCTGCTAATCCTACTATTGTTTCTGATTTTAGAAATTTAAAATTAAATACTTTACAAGGTTATGGTTTAACAGAATGTTCTCCCCTAGTTGCTGGAAACACTGACTTTTTCCAAAAAGATGACAGTGCAGGACTACCTATTCCTAATGTAGAATATAAAATAGATTCTCCTAACGAAGAAGGTGTTGGTGAAATTATTGTAAAAGGTCCAAACGTTATGCTTGGATATTATGAAGATGAAGAAAAAACAAAACAAACTATTATTGACGGTTGGTTTCATACTGGTGATTTAGGTAAGATAGACGAAAATGGTTATTTATATATTACTGGTAGGTGTAAAAGTGTTATTGTTACTAAAAATGGTAAAAATATATATCCGGAAGAAGTTGAATATTATCTAAATGATAGTCCACTTATTTCTGAATCTTTGGTACTCGGAATTCAAAAAGAAAATGATGATGAAACTTATATTAATGCTCAAATATATCCTAATATTCAAGCTATTACGGAATATTTAAAGGGTAGTGTTCCTACTAAAGAGGAAGTATGGAAAGTTGTTTCAGATGTAGTAGCAGGTGTTAATAAAAAACTTCCTAATTATAAACACATTAAAGGCTTTGATATACGTGAAAATGAATTTGAGAAAACTACAACGCAAAAAATTAAACGCTATGGGAAAAATATGAAAATTGATAAAAATGATAAATAAATAGAAAACCAAATATAATATTTTAATATATTACATTTGGTTTTTTATTAATGTCAAAAAAAGAAGTAGCATATATTTTAAGCTACTTCTTTTTTCAGTATAAATTACTGTTTGGTGGCTTGAAGTGGAATCGAACCACTGACACGGGGATTTTCAGTCCCCTGCTCTACCAACTGAGCTATCAAGCCAATTATTAATCAACTCATTTTTTATTTAAAAATGGCGACCCGGAACGGGCTCGAACCGTCGACCTCTAGCGTGACAGGCTAGCGTTCTAACCAACTGAACTACCGGGCCGTAAAAACATGGTGGTCGCTATAGGGCTCGAACCTATGACCCCCTGCTTGTAAGGCAGATGCTCTCCCAGCTGAGCTAAGCGACCGTTTGTCCTTTCGACGAGATTTATTATACTAATTTTTTTTATAGTTGTCAATACATTTTTTAATTTTTTTTTATTTTTTTACTTTTTATTTTTATATAAAATATTTTACTTATTGTAGGATACTAGAAAATCCTATAATAAATAAAACATTTTATATATTATTGAATATATTTTTTTAGTTCTTCCATTGTTTTATTTTTTAATATATTATCTAACTCCTTAAATTCTTGCCAGTCATATTCTTCTACTTCTCCATATTTTACAGTATGTAAAACTGTATTGGGATACATGTATACATTATGAGGTACATTTGGCTCAACATTAAATATTTTACCTTTTTCTACCCTATTAATTTTTGTATTTCCTTCTATGTATTGTGCTAATAAAATCATTCCTTTTTGAACAATATATACTTCTCTTATTGACTTATGATAATGACTATTTTGCCAATATCCCACATTTCCTCCTTCTGCACGAATATATGCAGTCTTATCTTTTAGACATATCTGTCTAAACCTCTTCTCTCCATTTTCCATAATAGAATATTCATTTTTTATTCCACACCTAATTGCATCCCTTTTACTTATACTTTTTATATTATCACCTCTCTATCTTTTGTATTTAACATATTAATATTTTGATTATATAGTTTTTTATAAAAAAACTATATAATGTTTTATATCACAATTCTTTTACATTTTCAATATTTTTGTTAAATTTTTCCATTTTTGTGGTATAGTTTATAATATATTGATATTACAGTAACTTAATCTTTATGCATTATTCCAAGTAATTTATTTATTTCAGCACCTAATAAAACTGTATAAAAACATGCATACGTCCACATCATAATTAACATTAAAGTTGTTAAACTTCCATATGTCAATGAAAAACCTTTAAAAATATATAAATATTTTGAAAATATAAATGAAATTACGTTTAATGCAATAGAGCCGAAAACCGCTCCATATATTTGTCCTTTAAAGCTCATATCATGTTTCGGAATAAATTTGTATATAAATAAGAATATCACAAATGTTATAATCCAAAACACTAATTGAGTAAATATTGACATTAACACATTATAATTTTTAATACCTTCTAATTGTTGCTGAATAATATACTTAAGACTATCTCCAAATACTAATAAAGTTAATCCTAATACTATCAATATAATAAATATTATAGTTTCAATAAAAACCTTTAATCGCAAATACAGATAAGATACATGTTTTTCTGTATGAATTTTATATACATTTTGCAACCCACTTGTTAAAGCAAACAATCCTTTTCCTGCTGACCATATGGTAAATATTATTGAAATCGAAATAGTTCCTATTGATTTTGAATACACCTCTTCTACAACTCCTAAAACCATATCATTCATACTTTCTGGCACTATTTTTGTAATAGCTTCAAATAATGTTTGTGGTTGTATTCCTGTATATTGAATTAATGTAATAACTAATATTATAAATGGAATAAATGATAAAATTGTATAATATGCACATTGAGCCGAATATGCTCCAACATGATCATCTTCCATTAATTTAAATACTCTTTGTGCTATTATATATTTTTCTTTTATTTTTTTCATATTTTCTACCTTTCATCTGGTAATATTTTTTGTTTTGTAATATTTTTAGTTTGTTCAGTATTTTTATCACTTTTTCTTGAAAACTCTACAACACTGTTCTGTTTAACAAAATTATATACTGGTAGTTCTGTATTATCTTTTTCTATTTTTTTCAATTCTTCTCTATTATTATTTAATAACTCAAAATATCCTTGTTTATCCATTTTTTTGTTTGACTCTCTTTGTGCTTTTATAAATTCATTTTTTCTCTCTTTTGGTACTTCTATTAACATTCCTTTCGGAATTGTCATCATATTTAATAGTGCTCTTGATGTTCTTCCATTTGAATCCACAAAAGGATGAATCCTTATAAACCTGTAATTTAATTGTACTGCTCTTTTCAAATAATCATCTTTATTCATTTTAGAAGCACTTTGAACTAACTCCTGAATATCTTCTGATATTCTTTTCATACAAAATGGTACATTTTGATGTTCTACCATTTTCACATTTTCATTGTTAATCCCCACATTAACTATTCTGTATCCTGACTTATCTGCATATTTTTCCAATTCAGAGTTTTTCAAAGATATTTCATTAATATCTTTTATCGTATTTTCAATTTCATTAGCACTTAACTTAGTTATATCTGTAGAATATCCTATCAATTGAGCTTCAATATCTGCATATATTTGAGCTATATCTTGCTGAATATTATTTATGTCTGGTATTAAACTTTCTATATCTTGGACTTCTGCTGAAATAGCATCTAAAAGTTGATTAAATGATACTTTATTTTTTTCTATTGGAACCAACATATTTCCATTTGCTACCGACTGCAAAACTTCTTGTTTAAATTTATCACTATATAAATTCTCTAAATGATATTTTACAGTATTTTTTATTATTTCATCATTATAATTAGTTTGTCTTTTTAATAAAGAACTAAATTTTCTATTTATAAATTCTTTGTTTTCTCTTCCATGAAATACTCTTTCTTTAAATATTGAAACTTTATTTAAATGAGGTAATTTTTCTTTATTATCTAAAATAAAACATCTTGCGTATCTATCATATACTTCTTTTTTTATCATATCTACTATATTATTATCTAGTTTTGAAAAATCTATAATTACATTTCCTGTAGTTGCTACTCTATTCATACTCCCATCTTCCTGTTCTTGTATACCTTTATAAAGAGGGATATCTGCATCTATGCCTGTTATAAATTCATTATTTGAACACATTATATTTTTCATTGTTTCTCTTGGAATATTTCCACCATTTAAAATCAATTGTCTTACTATTTGCTCTATATTTTCTTTTATTATATCACTTCCATATCTTTCAAACGTTACTTCTCCATCCTGATCTTGAAATGCTAATGTAGATTTGCATTCGTTAATTATTACCTTTATAATCATTTCTGATTCTTCATCCATCCCAAAATCAGGAATCCTTTTATAATTTGTCCTTCTTAGTTTTTCTAATAATTCTTTGGATTTTTCTATTATCATTTATTACCTCCATAAAAGATTATATATCATATTCTAAAAAAGTCATAAATATGTGGTCTGCACCACGGAATATCATTTATTGTAGGATGAAATAAAAATTAATTTATATTTGCTCAAGCCATATTCTTGAAATTCATACCATACACTGGGCTTGTTTTTTCAACATATTTATATCACAACTTTATAATTTTTCATAGTGTTTCCACTTACTACTTAAGTAACTACTTTAACTTTCACACCCAAATTTTGATGTTTTTTTAGTTGCATCATTGTCACACACTCCACATGGCTTGTAAACGGAAACATATCAACAGGCTTTATTTTCCTTACATCATATACTTCTTCAAACTTAGACAAATCTCTTACTAATGTAGCAGGATTACAACTTATATAAATCAATCTACTAGGTTTTATCTTCAAAATATTATCTATAGAAGTATTATCCAAACCTCGTCTTGGAGGATCTACCATAATAGCATCCGGAACTATTTTCCTTGCATTAATTAATTCATCTAATATTTTCTCTGTATCTCCAACTATAAACTCAGTATTATCTATTCCATTTATTTTTGCATTCTCCTTAGCATCTACTATTGCTTGCTCTACAATTTCAACACCATAAACTTTTTTTGCATATTTGGCCATAAACAAAGATATTGTCCCAATCCCACAATATAAATCAAAAATTATATCGTTTTTAGTTATCTTTGCAGCTTCTACTCCTATATTATAAAGTTTTTCTGCTTGTATTGGATTCACTTGATAAAAAGACAATGGTGATATTTTAAAAACATATTCTCCTAATATATCTTCAATATATCCTTCTCCATATATATTTATATTTTCTTGTCCTAATATAACATTTGTATTTTTAGTATTTATATTTTTTACTATTGTTTTAACTTCTGAAAAATTTTCAACAATATTTTTTACTAGTTCTTTTTCTTTTGGAATAACTTTTCCATTTACAACTAATATACACATAATTTGATTTGTCTTTATTCCTATTTTTGTTACAATATGCCTTAGTAATCCTTTCCCTGTTTTTTCATTATATACACTAATATTATTTTTATTAATATATTCCAATATAAATTTAGCTAATTGTTCCGTTCTTTCATTTTGTATATAGCATTTCTCGATTGGTATTATTTCATGTGTCCTATTTGCAAATACACCTATTACTTTTTTTCCTTCCTTATTTATTCCTACTGGATATTGTGCTTTATTTCTATAATGATACGGATTTTCCATTCCTAATGTCTCTTCTACTTTTATCTTATTTTTTAAAGTTTTGTTTACTAAACTCTGTACCGCATTTTGTTTCATTTTTAATGTTTTTTCATATTTTATATGTCTCAATTTACATCCACCACATCGTTTATATGTTGTACACTCACTATTAACTCTATCCTCTGACTTTTCTATTATTTCTAATATTTTTCCAAAAGCATGAGAAGATAGTACTTTTACTATTAATATTTTTATTTTTTCTCCTTTTATAGCTCCTGGTATAAAAATTGTAAAACCATCTATTTTCGCTATTCCTTCTCCTTCGTATCCATTGTCTATTATATCTACTATATATTCATTGTTTTTTTCTACCATATATTTTTCCTCTTTCAATTGTTAATTGTGATTTATATATTATCTAATATAAAACTAACTATTTCTTGTGTATTATTATTTTTCTTGCATTTACTTTTTTCTTCTTCTGTTAGTTCTACTAAATATTTATTAAATTCTGGCACTATTGTTATAGAATCTAATGGATAACCAGGATTTCTCTTTTTACTAGGTTTATCTACAAAATAGAACTGATCTTTGCTCCATGTATATGTGTTTTTACCTTTTTCATTATAAACTGCCATTCCATATACCCATTTAGCTGTTAATTTTCCTCCATATTCTTTTACTAATTTTGTGTAATATTCTATCATTTCATCATCTGTTAAATATTTTCCATTTATTCTTCTTACATGTGTTCCAGGCTGTTTTTCTTCTGGCAATTCTTCTATAAATAAATTATTATCCATTCCTATTGTTGGAATTTTTGTTATATCATAATATGTCTTTGCTTTTATGCAAGCATTTTCTATAGCATTTTTACCATTTTCTTCAATTTCTATATTGATGTCCAAGTCTTTTATGGTCTTCAATTTTATTCCTTTTTCTTTCAGCTTTCCTTCATAACTTTTTATTTTTGCTGGATTAGTTGTTGCAAATAAGACTTCTTTCATTTTTTCCTCCAAAATTTAATGTTTTTGATTTTTCTATATATTATCATAAAATTTACTTTTTTAAAACTGTTATTATATTTATTTAATTTTTTCTCCTAGCATTATAAAATTAACTCTGATTTTTCTATAAAGAGATATTTTAACTATAACTTATCAAGTAATTTTACAAAATATGTAAAGTTGGCAATATATATATCCTCTGCAGAGCCTTTACCAATAAGTTAAATGGCATACCTATTTCGATACCAAAAAGAGAGATTATAAAATCTCTCTTTTCTCTCTGGTGCGTTAGCGGTACTTAATAAGTTTTATCTTTTTTTGAATTAGACTTGTGTACTTTAAATTTGTTGCAAACAAACTCCCATAAAGACTCAATACAAATTATTACTATCATTATCATAAAAGACAATACGCCATATGAAAAAACTCCTATAGATAGTGCTTCTCCAAGTGCAAACAGCCAAAACGTATAGTTGTCATATTTTGAAATTGATAACAATTCAAAATTTTTGTCATATTGTGCAGTCAATTTACACTCATAATTTTCAAAATCAACTGTAATAACTTCATCATTTATGTAGATATTACAATTTGTACTAAACAACAAGTCAGGATCTTTCTGAATAGCCATTGCTTGCTTTTCCATTGGCTCATAATCTGATGGAGTCGCAGGTACTTTATCTATAGTCGCAAATATGCTTATGGCTAAAATAATACTTATTATTCCACCTATAACATATCCTATTCTATCTTCTTTTTCCAATTTAGTAAACCAATTGATTAACCACTTGAAACACCGTTTCATATAAATTCCTCCTTAAAATACTTATTTTACATTTACAGTCTATATATCAACCTGTAAAACAGGATAAAAAGAATTTAACATAATAATTTTATCATTTTTTTCTTGTTCTTGCAAGATTTTCCGATATATTCCAAAAAAAAGAGTAAATTCATTTTTTTCTATCTGCATCATCTTTGTTTGGTAATATTGGGTAAATTTCCGTTTTAGCGGAAGAGTTTTCCACAGGTACAATTTATTTTTATTAAAAGCTTACACTCATTTGATTATATACTGCATTATACCAGTAATTATCACAATCTCTTTAGTTGTTACTTGGCTTATTGGACTTCCAAAATATTCTACTATCTCTTTTGCTTTTCTATAGTAACTATCTTTTGTATAATGTGAAAAGCCTCGAATTTCCATTTTTCTTCCTTATTATATCTAAAAATTTTTATAACATACTTGACAACAAGCTCTCAGTCTAAATTCTATAATGTCTTTCCTGTGTGACATAAAGCCACACAGGGAAAGTTTTTTCTTCTTTTTCATAGATAGTGTATTATATAGTGTGTAAATTTTTAGAAACAATAAAATTTATGCACTATATAATACACTATCCCAAATTGGAAAACTATCCAACCACAGCTAATAGAACTGTTTGGCGAAAGATATATAAAACATCTAGAAATATAAAATTAACCCTACATTGACAATTTAATATCTGACAAATAGAAAAGCAAAAGTGGCACATGCAACGCTACTCCTGCTTTAGTATATATATAATAAAAATTTACACACCAAACTTGACAAGCTCTTTCATTACTTTGTGGTCGTTATTTCATCTTCCATTCTCCTGCTGTATCATTCCATTCTAATGAGACATCAGATTTTAGAGAAACTACAGGACGCACTCCACGGTTATAGCTGTCCTCGTCGCCATAAGAACCGAACAAGCGGCTACCGCTGCCGTCGATGTAGTTGGAGACATCACCACCACCAACAAAGCGAAGCCCCCAGTACACACCGTTGTCGTAAGCAATAGCACAATCAGACGCAAGCCAATAATATGGTTGTGTTCCTGTTCCTGTAAAATTTCTATAATATCCATTTTTCTCTGTTCTTTCCCAATCCCCAAATATCATTTTATATATTTCATTAAACGTTCCATTTTCATCTACTCCTTGTGATGGTTTAGCACTCCTGTCTGTTCCTAATGTAGTTGGTTCATACTCATAATTTGTACATGTTATTTGTATATTTCCGGATGTTAATGCTTTGAATGTTTTATTTGTTTTATCATAATAATTAAATGTGCTTTGTGTTCCAGACCATTTTTGTCCATTTGTTGCACTTGATGATAATGCTGTTCCTTCTCCCCTTGTATATGTTACTTTATTTCCATATTCACTAAAATAACCTTTGTGATATTTAGCTGTCTCTGGGTTGTATCCTGTTATTTCATTTATATCTTCTACTGTTATACTTGTTGCACTTTCTGCTCCTTTTCCATGTCCAAATATTGCACTTATCTTATTTAATTCTTCTATTCCATTTATATATCCTTTTTGCCCATATAATGTGTAATATGTTCTACTATTATCTGCGTATGTTCCTGATCCTATGAATTCTTCTGATATCAGTCTTATTTTTCCATCTTTTACTCCTAATACTCTCCATCCATATCCTGCACTTTTATATGTTGCTACATTAAATTCTTGATTACTATCTGCTCCTGTTTTATCTGCTGTTGATGTATATGTCAAATCACCTGTATTTGCTCCTAATGTTGGATCATAATCTACATAGTCTCCTATTTTAATTGTTTTTCCATCTGGTGATGTTATTGTATCTCCTGTTTGTGTATATCCTCCACCTTGAAAATTTACTTCTCCATTTGCTTTTATTGTTGCACTTACTCCATCTAATGTTACTTCTAATGGATATGATGCTTCCTTTGGTAATCCTTTTATTCCTATTTGTCGTAAATTTTTTGTTAAGTCATCATAGTTTAGTTCTCCATCTTTCCCATAGCTTCCCATTACTGCTATCTTTATTTGTTCCTTGGCTTTTTCTTCATCATTTGTTGTTTTAGCTGTCTTTGCTTTTCCTAGTATTCCATTGTCTCCTGTTAATGTAGCAATTGTTACTCCCGCAAGGATTAAAAGCACAATAATTGTTATTACTAGTGCAATCAGTGTTATACCATTCCTTTCTTTTAAGTTTAATTTCATTTTTCATCCTCCCTTTCCTGTAAATGTCTAATATTATTTGATAGTCCATTTACTTTTTTATTTATTTTAAATTTAAAAATTTAATAACTTATTTATTTTTACTGTTTATTGTTTCTACTTTTGATTTTGTATTTATTTTTATAAATATATTTTCTACAACTTATAAAATTTTTTCTAAAAACTAAACAGCAAAAAAAGACAGCAATAAAAAGCCATTAAATAGGCTTTATTTCTGTCTTTGTATTCATATTTATATTCTCTCTCTCTCTCTCTCTCTCTTACAGTACCAAGGTTTCTATCGTTTGTCGTTTTCATATTTTTTCTCCTCTTTTGTTTGATTTCATATTTATATTATACAAATTTTCTACTTTTGTCAACATTTTTATGGCAATCGCTTAAAAATTTAAAGACACTACATTTACAAGATTTCTTTGATTATGAATATAGGCTAGGAAAATCTGCTAGAACTGTTCCGTAGTTTGACATTTAAAATGGCAAAAAAATAATACCAAGTGAATCTTTCAAAGCCCTTGATATTACTATAATTAGTGTCAACGCCGTAGATATTTACAACCTTTGGACTCTCTTGACGATTGATACAAATATAAATCAATTTATTAAAGTATATCATATTTTATGAAATTTGCAATAGCTAAAAAGAAAACTCCCACATTTCTGTGAGAGAAAAAGAATAATTTCTTTATTTAAATAGCATCACATTGGAAAGCATACATAAACGCTGCTGTTAGTTTTTACCTTATACAGCCCATGGATATGCTTAACTTTCTGTACAGTAGTGGTATGCCAGTTCACACATCTGCTTTTTTCACCCTTGAACTCCATCTTATAGCAATACATATCAGAACCAATCTGAGGCTCCGAGCTTACAACTGCAAAGTGGACATTCTCTACTGGCATATAAAGCACACGAGTTACATAGTATGAATTTCTTGTAGAAACAATAAATACATTACCAGCCAAATTTTTGACTTCCTGCACAGTTGTGGTTTCAGTGCTACGAAAAGTGAGCTCGCCTTTAGAATTCTTCTCAAGTCTCTTACACTTATAGTGTTCACCAACCTTAGGAATAGAATTCCCGATTGCCATATACGACTTGCTAGGCTTAGATACCTGTGCCTGACCATTACCTACAAATGCTCCCATGATTGCATTCATTACACTTTCTTCAACAGTTCTTGCCATTTTTATTACCTCCAAAATTTTTTAAATATCTGTTAAACGGCTAGCTGTAAACACGAGGTGTTTACCACAAAAGGACTTTCCTAATGTATTTTCAGTATACCATATTATGTTACTTTTGTCAAAATTAGTATAAATATTTACTTTATATTATTTACTAAATATAAGGTAATCTTATTTCGTTCATCTTGTTACATCTACATAATTTTTGCCATTGTGAACATTACAATCTTATATTTTCCAAAATTTATAAGTGTTGTTCTATATTCTTCGTCTATTTCTTTTAGCATAATATCAAATCTCTTATATATTTTGTTTCTGTTATATAAAATATTTGCCCAATCACTTGTAGTTAAGCATACACCTAATCTCAATTTATCTTTTATATTCATATCTTTAATTATATTTATTACATTTTTAACCTTTTCATTTTCCATATTAAAAATTTCCTTTCCTTTAAAATCTTGTATCATTATTTTTCTTTTTATTTTTTGTTTGCTTGTTTTCATCTGGTATAGTTACTTTTCTATAAATATTATTAGCTATTTCATTATCATTGTCGTCAAATATGCCATTTTTATATAAGTTATCACTAACAATTTTATAGTTATTATCTTTGTCATAGCAAATTCTTTTGTGAAAATGGCTCATAACACTATACCAAAAGTCTTTAAATTTTTTTCAGTTCTTTTTTTATTTTTTCCTTTTCAGCTTGTAATTTATTTATGATTTTATCTTTAGTCGATAATTCATTTTTAAGATTACTAATTTCATCATCTTTTAACTCTAACTGATATTTTAGCGAACGATTTTCTTGTGCTATTTCAAAAGAATTATGTTCAAAATCTTTAATTGCCATATTTAAGTCATTTACACTTCTAACAGTTTTAGTAATATCCTTTACATTTTCTGTATAATTTTTGATTTTTTGAACATCCTCGTTTGAAATAACCATATTATTTTTGTTAAGTTTAGTAGATTTTAGGTTATTTAAAATTTCTTTTATATCATTACTAGAATTATCAAGCATTTTCGTTTGATTATTTGCTTTTTCAAGTTTTTGTTCTTTCTGTTTTAGCTGTTTCTTTATTTCTCTGTAATTACCCATTTCATTAACATTGATGTCTTGGTTTCTACCTTTTTGCTTTTCCTTTAACTTAGTATTTTTTTCAATTTATACACCATCCTTTCGTTTGGATGATTTTAATATTGTTTTTAGACAACAAAAAAATCAACCAGATTTTATTTTCTGATTGATTTTTGTATCAATTCTGTTCTATTAGTTCGAACAGATACGTCATTGGTGCGGATGAAGGGACTCGAACCCCCACGCCGTTGGCACTGGTTCCTAAGACCAGCGCGTCTACCAGTTCCGCCACATCCGCATATATTATTTGCTTAACAATAGTTATAATAGCACATTTATGCTTCTATTGTCAAGCAATTTTTTAATTTTTATTTATTAAAATAAAATAACAGTCCACCTATAATAACTACAAAAAAACCTAATATCTTTAATCCACTAGTTGCTTCATTTTGATCACCAAATCCAAAAAACTTTTTTGTTATTATTCTTGCATCATATATTAATATAACTCCTGCTAATATCATAAGTACCGCAATTAATTTTATTATAACTTGAAACATTTATTATCAACATCCTTTTATTTTATACCTCATATAATATACTATTTTCATAATCAAAAGTCAATATTTTACAAATTCAATGCTTGTTCATATACATCTATTAACTCTTGTGTTAGAACATCTTGTGAATGATTATCCTTTACATATTTTGCAATATATTCTCTATCAAATTTTTTTCTATCTTTTAAAATATCTATTATTGCATTCGCTAGCTGTTCTACATTTTCAACTTCTACTAACGTTCCTACTTCTTCTTTTAAGAAATCTGGAATCCCTCCTTGATTTGTTCCAACAACAGGTGTTCCACAAGCCATTGCCTCTAAAGCTACAAGTCCAAATGGTTCCCTTCTAGACGGTACAACTGATACATTTGCTATATTGTATATTTCTCTCAAAATCTCATGTGGTTTATTTCCTACAAATACTACATTCTTTAATTCTAAATCTCTTTTTAGCTGATTTAATTCTTCAAATAATTCACCATTACCTGCAATTACTGTAAGCGTATTTTCATCTTCATATATTTTACATGCCTTCAACAATATATCTATCCCTTTAAAGTTAGTTAATTTTCCAACAAATGAAACTATTTTCTCATAATTTTTATTTATACCTAAACTTTTTAACACATCTTCTTTTTTATATTCTTTTCTATAAAATACTTCTGGGTCATATCCATTTTTTATAATAATATTTTTTTCATTTACATCTTTAAATGTATCTAATACTAATTTATCATTGTCTTTTGATATTGTAATTATCTTTTTACATTTTTCTACTACTCTATCTGCATAACTACGAAACTTTTCTTCTTTTTGATATCCCATTATATCTGTTCCATGTGCTGTTACAACTAATGGAATATTAAACTCTGATGCTATACTTGATAAAATCCAAATATGTTGTCCATGAATAATATCTGGTTTAAATTCTTCTATCTCTTGCTTTATAGCTTTTCTAAAAGCTTCTTCATACATCTTTAATTCTGTATCATTCAAATCATAAAAATTAGTTGTACTTCTTGGATGTGTTGTAAAACATGGAAAATTAAATGGCAATGCTTCTTCTATTTTTTCTTTTCCTGTAAAATATACTGGATGTAATTTAACTCCTTCTACCAAATTATAGTTTTTTGTGTTTTCAGGCATTATAATACATACCTCATTTCCTCTTTTTGTTAAACTTTTAGCTATGTTCTTTGTATAAACTCCACTTCCTGAACCTTCTAATGGGAAATGATTAATTAATAATATTTTCATATATGCTCACTCCTTTTATTTTATTATTTTCATATTTCTATTCTCTTCAAAAATTTATCTCTTATTAACATTTTTAGTTGTTTATTAACATCCTTTTCTAACTTAGGATCTTCTGACAATATTTTCATAGCAACGCTTTGTACTAATTTCAATGTCTCAACATCCTCAAACAAATTTGCTATTTTAAATTCAGGCAATCCATGTTGCATAGTTCCAAAAAAGTCTCCTGCTCCTCTTAATTCTAAATCTTTTTCTGATATTATAAACCCATCATTTGTATCACACATAACCTTCATTCTTTTTCTAGTATTTTCGCCTTTTCCTTCAAATTTCAAAATACAATAAGATTGATATTCTCCTCTTCCTACTCTTCCTCGTAACTGATGTAATTGTGCCAAACCAAATCTTTCAGCATTTTCTATAACCATTATATTAGCATTTGGTACATCTACTCCAACTTCAATTACTGTAGTTGATATTAAAATATCTATCTCTTTCTTCTTGAATTGTTCCATAATATTGTCTTTTTCTCTAGCTTTCATCTTTCCATGTATATATGCTACTCTATATTGTGAAAAAATTTCTTTACTATACATTTCATATAACTTTTCTACTGACTTTAAATCCATTTCTTCATTTTCCTCAACTAATGGACATACTACATAAGCTTGTCTTCCTTCTTCTATTTGTTTTTTTACAAATGCATTTACTCTGTCTGTCATGTTTTTACCAACAGCAAATGTTTCAATCTTTTTTCTATTTGGTGGAAGTTCATCAATTATTGATATATCCAAATCTCCATATAAAATTAAAGCTAGTGTACGAGGTATTGGTGTTGCTGTCATAACTAATACATCTGGATTTTTTCCCTTTTCTGCTATTTTAGTTCTTTGTTTTACTCCAAATCTATGTTGCTCATCTGTTACAACAAGTCCCAAATTTTTAAATTCCACATTTTCCTCAATAATCGCATGTGTTCCTATTAATATATCAATTTCTCCATTTTTTAATTTTTCTAAAATTTCAGATTTTTTATTTTTTGTAATTCCAGATATTAATAATTCACACGTTATATTTAAATCCTTTAAAATATTTTTAAAGTTCTCTAAATGTTGTGTTGCAAGAATTGCTGTTGGTGCCATAATTGTTGCTTGATATCCACTTTTTACTGCTTTATATGCTGCACACATTGCTACTACTGTTTTTCCTGATCCAACATCTCCTTGTAATAGCCTATTCATTGCATTATTAGATTCCATATCATTATCTATTTCTTCTAATACTCTTAATTGTGCTTTTGTTAATTTAAATGGTAACATATTTATTACATCTGACATTTTAACATTTTTATCAAATTGAATTCCTTTTTCTTCTGTAATATAATTGTTTTTTAATTCTAACAAAGCTAATTGTACAGATAATAATTCCTCAAATACTAATCTATTTCTTGCTATATTAAAATCTTTGAACTCATCTGGGAAATGTATATGTTTTGTTGCTTCATTTAAGTTTTCCAAATTATATTCTTTCAACAAATATTGTGGCAGAGTCTCTTCTAGTTTTCCATATACTTCTTCTATAGCTGATTCCATTATTTTTCTTAATGTATTTTGAGATAAATTATATGTTAATGGATAAATTGGAATTATTCTTCCTGTATTCTTATTGTTTTCTTCTATGTCAAATACGGGCGAATTAAGCATTACTTTTCCTGATTTTATATTTACTTTTCCAAAAAATTTATATTTTTCTCCTATTTTAAATTTATTTTTTAGATATGTTTGATTAAACCATGTTATAGTAGCTAAGCCTGTTTCATCTCTTACCATTAGTCTTTGCATTGTCTTTCCATTTAATCTTACATTAGTCATCCCACTACATGCAACAACTTCTATTAAAACTTCTTCACCATCTCTACATTCACAAATATATTTTGGTTTACTTCTGTCCTCATAAGTTCTTGGATAGTATGTAATTAAATCTTTTAAAGTAAATATTCCTAATTTATTTAGCAATAATACTCTTGTTGGTCCTACACCTTTTATATATTTTACATCTTTATCTAGATCTATCATTCTATCTCCTAATTTTATTTTATTTTATATAATTTAAAATCTAATCCATCGGCACTTACTAATTTAAAATCAATTTCAAAATATTCTCCTTCTACAGCATCTCTTATAGATGTACTATGTAAATGTCCATAAAAGCATTTTTTTACATTGTATTTTTTCATTATGTTTATAAAATCATTTCTTTCATTTTTTATTAAATTAGATTTGCAAATTGGTGGATAATGCATAAAAACTATAATTTCTTTATTTTCTCCAAAACTTTTTATTCCACTTTGTATTGATAATTCTAATCTTAAAGCTTCTCTTTTTAATATCTTTTTGTCTTCAATATCTTCTGATTGATTCCACCCTCTTGTTCCGACAATTATACAATTTTTAAATTCATATGAGTTATTATGTATAAAATCTATATTATCAAATTTATTCTCTTTCAAAAAATTTCTCATACTAGTTATTGTTGTCCACCAGTAATCATGATTTCCTTTTAATAGTAGTTTTTTTCCTGGTAAACTATTTAAATATTCGAAATCCTCTTTAGTATCATTCAAATAAGTGGACCATGAAAAATCTCCTGGCAATATTACCAAGTCTGTTTCTTTTACTTTTTGTATCCAATCTTTTTTTATTTTTTCTTCATGTCCTTTCCAATTATCTCCAAATATGCTCATTGGCTTATTTTCATGAAAAGATAAATGTAAATCTCCTATAGTATAAATTGCCATTTTTTTCTCCTTCTATTTTATTTTATGTATTACTCACTATCACCTTTATCTATTAATTTCCTAATTGAATATTTGGCACTGCATTTAAATCTAACTTATCTCTTTTTCCTGATATAAAATTATAATATCCTGCTGATGCTATCATTGCAGCATTATCTGTACATAACTTCAAATCTGGCATATATACTTTTATACCATCTCTTTCAAATTCTAAAAATTTTTCCCTTATATATGAATTTGCTGAAACTCCTCCTGCCAATACAATTCTTTTTATTTTCGTTTTATCAACAGCTTTTTTTACATTTTCAATTAGAGTATCTGTTACATTTTTTTGAAAACTTGCACATAAATCTGCCTTATTAATATTTGGATTTTTATGATTCAAATTAATTACTGCTGTTTTTATTCCACTAAAACTAAAATCCAAAGTATCTTCATCAAAATGTGTCTTAGGCAATTCTATATTAGCTTTTCCTTCTTTTGCTAATTTATCTACTTTTGGTCCTCCTGGATAACCAAGACCAACTACTCTTGCTACTTTATCAAATGCCTCACCTATTGCATCATCACGCGTCTTTCCTAGCACCTCAAATTCTGTATAATCCTTTACATGTACGATTTGCGTATTTCCTCCAGACATCATCACACAAATAAATGGTGGCTTGAGCTCTTTATGTGTAATATAATTTGCTGCAATATGTCCTTCTATATGATTAACTCCTACTAAAGGCTTATTAACTGCAAAACTTAGTGCTTTTGCATAAGAAAGTCCTACTAGTAATGCTCCTACTAATCCCGGTCCATATGTTGGTGTAATAGCATCGATGTCTTTAAAATTAACTTCCGCTTCTTGTATTGCTCTCTTAGTTACTCTAGAAATAGCCTCTATATGGTTTCTAGATGCTATTTCTGGAACAACTCCTCCATATTTTTCATGTATTGGTATTTGTGTATCTATTATATTAGATAATATTTCTCTACCATTTCTTACTATTGCTACTGATGTTTCATCACAACTTGACTCAATTCCGCATTGTTATTATATCTTTTTTCATATCTACTCCTATTTTTTATAACTTTAAAACAGGTTTTATAATTCATCTTGTAAATAGATATTAAAACCTGTTTATTATTTACCCTATAATTAATTTTCCTAAACTAAAAATTCCAGTTGTTACTAAATTAATTACGGGTGATATTATATTTCCTGCTATTCCTGTTATCCATAATACTACAAATATAAGAGAAAATAGTTGTTCATTATTTATAAACCACTCTTTTGCTTTATATGGTAAAAATGGCATAATTATCTTAGAACCATCTAATGGTGGTAATGGTATTAAGTTAAAAAATCCTAATCCTATATTAATTGTTATTGTGTAAGATATCAATAGCATTATAATTCCACCTACTGTTGAAGATACAAAATGACTTCCTGCAAATTTATAAATTGCATAATAAATTAAAGTAAATACAATAGCAAGAAGAAAATTCATAATTGGTCCTGCTGCCGAAACAATGGCTTCTCCTTTTTCCATTGATATTTTTCTAGTATAATTTCTTGGATTTACATGTACAGGTTTTCCCCATCCAAATCCAGCAAACAATAACATAAGTGAACCAATAGGATCTAAATGGTCTAACGGATTTAGACTTAGTCTTCCTTCATTTTTCGCAGTATTATCTCCTAATTTATAAGCCACAAATCCATGTGCAAATTCATGAAATGTTATAGCTATCAAGACCCCTGGTATACTCGCTAACAATCCAAATAAAGCTCCTGGATTATTTATATAATTTCCTAATGTCATAAAAACCATAATTGCAATTACAACATATAAAACTCTTTTATCAAATGAAAAATTAAACATAATCTCTCCTTTTATCTTAAAGTAATGACTTAACTATTTTTAATTCTAACTTATTCTAGTTTTTAATAGGACACTTACGACCTGTCCCTATTAGGTTTCATTGTTGGGAATAATAGTACATCTCTTATTGAATCTGAATTTGTTAATAACATAACAAATCTATCTACTCCTATTCCTAATCCACCTGTTGGAGGAAGTCCTATTTCTAGTGCTTGTATATAATCCTCATCCATCATTCCGGCTTCTTCGTCTCCCGCTTCTTTTGCTTCTACTTGTTTTTTAAATCTTTCATATTGGTCTATTGGATCATTTAACTCTGAAAATGCATTTCCATATTCACGTCCACCTATAAATACTTCAAATCTCTCTGTCATTTTTTTATTGTTTGGACATTTTTTGGCAAGTGGTGATATTTCTACTGGATATTCATAAATAAATGTTGGTTGAATAAGTGTTTTTTCAACATATTCATCAAAGAATAAGCTTATTACATCTCCTCTTGTTTCTTTTGTTACATCTGGTATTTCTATTCCTCTCTCTTTTGCTAATGCTACTGCTTCTTCATCTGTAGTTATTTCGTTAAAATCTACTCCGCAAGCTTCTTTTATTGAATCTATCATTGTTATTCTTTTCCATCCTGGTTTTAAGTCAATTTCTGTTCCAAGATAGTCTACTTTTGTTGTTCCTAATATTTCTTGTGCTGTTTCTGAGAATATTTTTTCTGTTATATCCATCATATCATGATAATCCTGATATGCAGCGTATAACTCAAGTTCTGTAAATTCTGGATTATGTCTTATATCCATTCCTTCATTTCTAAACACTCTTCCTATTTCATAAACTCTATCAAATCCACCTACTATAAGTCTTTTTAAATTTAATTCTAATGCTATTCTTAAATACATGTCTATGTCTAATGCATTATGGTGTGTTATAAAAGGTCTTGCTGTAGCTCCTCCTGATATTGTATTTAATACTGGTGTTTCTACTTCTAAATATCCTTCTTTATCTAATATTTTTCTTATATTACTTATTATTTTACTTCTAATTTCAAATGTTTTCTTTACTTCTGGATTTACAATTAAATCTGTGTATCTTTGGCGATATCTTAAATCAGGGTCTTTTAATCCATGAAATTTCTCTGGTAGTGGTCTTAATGATTTTGAAAGTAATGTTACTTCTTTTGCATGAATTGATATTTCTTCTGTTCTTGTTTTAAATACAAAACCAGTAATTCCTATAATATCTCCTATATCAAATGTTTTAAATGCTTTGTAACTTTCTTCTCCTAAGTCATTAATACTAACATAACTTTGGATTTTTTCGTCACAATCTTGTATTGTACAAAAAGATGCTTTCCCCATAATTCTTTTTGCAATAATTCTACCTGCAACTGTTACGTCTTTTTGTTCAAACTTCTCGTAATTTTGTTTTATTTCTCCTGCTGTATTTGTTCTATCAAATTTTGTTATTTCATATGGATCTTTTCCTTGTTCTTGCAATTCTTTTAATTTTTCTCTTCTTACTTGCATTAAGTGATTAATATCTAATTCTTCTACTTGTTGATTTTGATTTTTATTATCTGACATTTATATCTCTCCTCTATATTTTTTCTTTGTATATTATATAGTAAATCGCTTGAAAAGTAAAGGTTTATCAACAAAAAAACACTATATTTAATAATGAATTTCACATTCATTTTATTGTATAGTGTTTTTATTGTGGATTTTTGTATTTTGCCTGATTTTTATAAATTAAAACTTCTTATGCTTCTAATAGTGTCACTCTGTAGTCTATTCCCTTATATAGTATATTTGCTTCTTTTAGATGATCTTTAAATTTTTCATTAAAATTTATTTGTTCTACATCTTTTTGCACTTCAACCAAAATCTCATAAATTTTTTTCCATATACACACCTCCTATATTTGAATCTGAATTATTCAATTTTAAATCTTGCTTTATCAAGTTCATAATTATGTTTAATTTCTTCATCTGTTAATACTCTATTATAAATTCTAACTGACTTTACTGAACCATATATCGTTCGGTTTTGATTGTTATATTGCCAACCTCTTCCTACTTGAACTTGAGAATCCTCTATATTAGGTGTAAATGTTGCTGTACCTGTATAAGTGTTTAATATATCATTTCCATTATAATTTATCTTTCCTATATCAGTATCTCCATTTTTGATTTGGCCCACTTTTGTCTTTCTAAAAGATTTATAAGATGTTTTTCCTATCAAGTCTATCTCATCATTAGAAAAAGACGTGTTATTTACAAAATCAACAAATATTTTTTTATTTGTTCTTTTATATCCCAAAACGCATTTATTTCCTAATCCAGTTCCTGAACTTCCCCACCATGCCTCCATACAATTCTCAACTGTAGAATAATTTTGATTTTTTCCATCTTCCCACAAATTTGATACTATTTCTATAGTAAAGTTTGCATCTCCTGAAATTCCTATATTATTAGTTGACTTTATATAAGAATCATTGTGTAAAAATACATATCCATTTTCTTCTTTACTATAATAACCTTTATCCATATCAGTAATTGTATCTGGATTATTGTTAATATTATAAAATACACCATCATTATTATTTCCACTTAAATCTTCCCAAGAAGTCGCATTTGGGTTATTTCCATTTCTTGTATTTTCTATTCCATCATATCTAAGCAACAACCCTTTTTTTACATAATCTCCTAATATTACTGTTTTTTCTTCTGATTCTATCGGTTTGTTGTCTATTTTAACATCATAATATCCTTCCTTTTCAACAATAAAGCTTAAATCTTCACTTGTACTCCAATTATCACTATCTTCAAGTTTATACTTAACACTCCATTTATTTATATAACCATCATAATTAATATTTGATACAGTTATTCTCCACTTACCTTCACTTACTTCTTCAACGTTGGTATCAAATGTAGGTTCATTTGTAGTTTTCTCCTCATGTTCTACATTATACAATCCATTAGGTAATTGATCTAATGTATAATAATATTTATCTTCATATTGAAATCCTTCATAGCTTATAACTTTTCTTTTTTCTATATTTACTAAAAAAGTTCCAGCAACGCCTTCTATATTTAATTGTTTAATTGTATCTTTATCAAAATATTTGTATTGTTCTCTTTCGTCTGTTGTAATCCCAACTGCATTGAATACATTATTTACTTGTGTCTGATTATCAATTTTGGATATGATTTTTCCTAATTCTTTTATCGTTGTATCTCCGTCTTGCATTTTTTGATATAGCTCATTTACTTGTGTTTGCATAATCTTCATTTCTGTCGTAAATTTAGTTAATTTTGAAGATTTAATTACTTCTATTCCACTATATGTAGCAATTGAAGCTAGTATTAGCAATATAACAATTGTTATTACTAATGACATAAGTGTAATTCCGTTTTCTTTTTTGCATGAATTTTTCATTCGTTTTCCCCCGTTTTTTGTAAAACTTCTATTTTTTATATTATATCTAAATTAAAGTTTTTTGTAAAGTTTGTTTTCATGATTTATTAATTTTTATTTGCCAATATCTTATAAAAGAGTTATAATAATATTATCAATCTTAAGGAGTGAACTTCATGGTAGAAATTTTAAAAGATGCATCTAAAATAGATACATCTTCAATGACAACAGAAGAATTAATCAATCTTCGTAATGCTTATCAACAAGTTGTTGATACATTAACTCATACTATTCGTTTACGAAAAATTTGTGAACAAAAGCATAAGGCTAAAAATTAATTCTTTTTGTAATTGATTTAATAAAAAATGCAAATGTATATTTCTATAATATCACATTTGCATTTTTTATTAATTTACTTTATCCCTATTTTAATTCATCATATTTCCTTTCTTCTTCTGAATATTCTTCTGGTTCTAAACCGACTCTATTTTTCATATAATTATATGTTATTACAAATAGTATCGTAAATGTTATCCCTATTACTATCATACAATAAGCTGTTGACATTTTGCTTAATAAAAATGATGCTAATATACCCATAATTGCTGAACAAGTATTATTAAATAAGTTTTTTACTGCAAAAACTTTTGTATCTATTTTATTATTTGTAAAATTTCTAAAATATCTATCAATTATAGTATAATACATTCCATGTGCTATTCTTGAAAAAACATAAGCAATAATGATGATAAATAAAGATAAATTTATATAACTAGTATCTACTCCCGCTATCCCTGCCACGATATCACTAATAGCTATTGTAAATGCAATAGTTATTAGTGATTTATTTCTAAATTTATCACTAAACTTATCTTGTTTCTTTGATGCAATCGCACTTACAAATGTTAATAAAGCTCCAATAATCCCTATAGTTGATGAAGATAAATTAATATCCTTTAGAAGGCTTGTTCTATAATTTAATGAAATTGAAAATATACTACTTAATAATGACGAAGCTAATATTAATGCCTTTAATCGTTCTGATTTTATTATAAATTTAAATCCAGTTCTTATATCTTTAAACTGTTCTTTAACTAATGTTCTATTGTATTGTTTATTTTTCTTTTTTATTGGTTCAATATAAAATGTAGATATTATTGTTACAATTATTAAAACTATTAATGAACAAATAAATGGCAAATATCCATTTATCGTAAATAAATAACCCGCTATGATCTTCGATATAGCTCCAAGTACATAATATCCTGATTTTCCCTTAGCTATTATCTTTGCAAAAATATTACTTTTATATCTTGAAGGTGGTATAGATGCATTTAATAAGCTTGGCTCTGCAATATTTTTTATTAAAATAGCTAATGCAGATAAAAAATTAGCTAATAATATACCAGAAAAACTTGTACTTACCATAAACATTATCATGTATATACAATTTATTACATTTCCTAATATTACACTATTTTTTCTTCCTAATATTTCTACAATTATATTAGCTGGAATCAACAATAATATAGAAAAAATTGATTTAATAGAAGTTATTAAAACTACATCTGATGCACTTATGTATTTTATTTGTGTCAAAAATAAAAAGTCTATTGTATAGTAAAACAAATAATCACAAGCAATTTTAGTATAGTTAGGATATAATTTCATATTTCTTTTTCTCATTTGTATTTCGTCGTTTTTCATTGCTTATCTCCTTAATTTTTTAATTCTAATTTATTTCTAAAATATTTTTTTATTATAACAGATAACTTTAATATCTTTAAATCCATTTCCAATAGTTTATCATTAACATTGATTTTTTTGCTAATAATATAATATAGTATTTGATTTATTTGTATTATTAGATACAATTTCAATAGAACCACATGTAACATAATAAGAATTTATATATTGAGAATATTTATTATTTAATATTTTTTATCTCCATAGTTTCTTCTTTACTATTATATTTTATCTGTATTTTGGTTAAATCGTTGTAATTTATATCAACTCTACTTTCTAATTTTTCCTTCCAATTTTTGTCGAATTATCATAATTATATTATCATACTACAATTTTATTATCAATAGAAATTCTTTCTTTTTCTCTATAATAGAAATAATAGTTATAAAACTACTAATACTTCCTAATGATAATTCTGTTGAAACCACTAAAATAGAAAATAATATTTTCCTTGATCCATAAAAACAGATAAAACTTTAATCTCTACCTGTTGCCTTTGCAGATATAACATATACCAGACAACCATTGGCTAAATTCTGTATTTTCTTTTTATCTAATAAATGCTGACATCCCATATCTTGATAAACTTTAGCTTGTATACCAGCTTCCAATTTATCACGATGATGAGCAAAAAAGTCTTCTCTTCATCAAATTCAAATAGTTCAGTTTAGTTACGGAACATTACCTTTAGCTGATGATATCATTATTCTTCTTAAAGAACACAAAAAATAAATCTGCAAATGTTCTTTTAAATACTTTAACATTCGCAGATATTCATTCTTGGCTGGGGTACTGTGATTCGAACACAGGAATGTCGGAGTCAGAGTCCGATGCCTTACCGCTTGGCGATACCCCAATATACTTTAATAAAATATTATTACATACTGAGTTGCAATATCAGCAAATTTACAACATCCTTATATTATCACAGTCTAAAAAAAAAGTCCATACTTTTTGTGTTTTTCCGTAACTTTTCTTGTTATAACTTATTTATTTTCTAATATAAAAAAAGAAACTAATTTTAGCTTCTAAATTTATATATTTAATAAAATTTCTTCACATTTTTTATAATCAGGTTGGTATTTTTCAAGCATTTCGAAAAATCTTTTTGAATGTGTTTTATATTTTAAGTGACAATATTGATGTAAAACAACATAGTCTATTACTTTTCTATTGTATTTTACAATTTCAGGATTTATTGTTATTTTTCTTTCTTTGCAAGTTCCCAATGTTTTCATTTTTGCTATTTCGTATTCTTCTGGCGCAAATCCTAACATTATTCTTGTTTTTTCCATAGCTCTTTCTATTTCAACATTTGCTATTTGTTCATACATTTTTTCAATAGCTAAATCTAATATTTCTTTATTTGACATTTTTTTATATTTGTTTGGTAGTGATATTTTTATTGTTTTATTTTCGACGTCTAATTCTGTAATTTTTATATTTTTATAAACTATCTTTACTTTATAGTCTACTCCTAGAACTGGTACCGGATGTCTTTCAATGCTACTGTTTACAACTGCTCTCGCTTTTACATTTCTTTTTACTATATTCATATTTATCACTCCTCATTATTTTTGTTCGAATTGTTGTTCTTCGAATTGTTGTTCGCTTTTGTTGTTTCTATTTTATAGTTTATTTATTTTTTTGTCAATAGTTTTTATAAATTTTTTTAATTTTTATTTCTTTTTTTTATTTATTATAATATAATTTCTATAGAATATAGATGTAACTACATTTATATGATATTACTCTTTTAGGAGTGTGATTTTAATGAAAAAGAAAATTTTATTTAAAGGCTGTGGTACAGCTATTTGTACACCTTTTGATAAAGATGGTGTAAATCTAAAAGAATTTGAAAAGTTACTAGAAAATCAAATTCAAAATAAAGCAGATGCTATTATTGTTTGTGGTACAACTGGTGAAGCTGCTACTATGACAACTGAAGAAAAAATATCTACAATAAAAACTGCTGTAGATATTTCTCATGGAAGAATTCCTATTATTGCTGGAACAGGTGGTAATAACACAAGTAATGTAATTCAATATTCTAAAGAAGTTGAATCTTTAGGCGTTGACGGTTTATTGATAGTTACACCATATTATAATAAGTGTACACAAAATGGATTAATAGAGCATTATACAGAAATTGCAAAAAATGTTTCCTTACCTATTATAATTTATAATGTACCTGGTAGAACAAGTGTAAATATTGAACCTAAAACTTGTTTAGAACTTTCAAAAATCGAGAATATAGTTGCTATTAAAGAAGCTAGCGGAAATTTGTCTCAAGTAGCTGAAATAGCACATCTATGTGGCGAAAATTTGCATATTTATTCTGGAAATGATGATCAGATTATACCTATCTTATCTCTTGGTGGAATTGGAGTTATATCTGTCCTTTCAAATATTTTTCCTGAATATACTCATGATATGGTTCAAAACTTTTTTGATGGAAATATAGAACAGTCAACTAAAATGCAATTAAATGCAATTCCTTTAATAAAAGCTTTATTTAGCGAAGTTAATCCTATTCCTGTAAAAAGTGCATTAAACTTATTAGGATATAATTATGGGATTCCTAGATTGCCTTTAACTCAAATAAGTAAAGAAAAAGAAGAATTGTTAAAAAATGAATTATTAAAATTTAGTAATTAATGTAGAAAGGATTATAATAATTATGTTAGAAGTAATGGTTAATGGATGTTATGGAAAAATGGGTCAAATAGTTTGTGACTTGATAGAACAAAATGAAAATTTAGTATTAAAATGTGGATTTGATAAAAATATAACTGGAGAATTTGCTTTTCCTGTATATGATAAAATTGAAAATATTGTAGAAAAACCTGATGTTATTATTGACTTTTCAATTCCAGTTGCTACTCTTACTATTTTACAATATGCTGTTTCAAATCATGTGCCTATTGTAATTGCTACAACCGGATTTACAAATGAAGAAGAACTTATTATTAAAGAAGCTAGTAAAAAAATTCCTATTTTTAAATCCGCAAATATGTCTTATGATATTATGATTATGAAAAAATTAGTTCAATGGCTTGCTCCTTTATTAAAAAATACTGACATTGAAATAACAGAAACTCACCATAATAGAAAAATAGATAGCCCAAGTGGAACTGCACAAATGCTTGCAGATTCTATTAATAAATCTCTTGGAAATTCTCTTTATTATGAATATAATAGACATGATAAACATGAAAAAAGAAATAAAAATGAAATTGGTATAAATTCTATTCGTGGAGGAAATATTGTAGGAGAACATACTGTTCAATTTTTTGGTGAATATGAAACATTTGAAATCAAACATACTTCATATTCAAGAAATTTATTTGCTGAAGGTGCTTTAAAAGCTGCTGATTTTATTGTAACAAAATCAAACGGATTGTATAACATGGAAGATATGTTTAAATAAGTAAAAAAATTAGTAAATTTTCTTTTAAGACAATTTACTAATTTTTTATGTTTATTATTCAGCTTTTTTATCTGCTACTTCTTCTGAAACTTTTTCTTCAGCTTTTACTGTAGCTTCTTCTTTAACTTCTTCAGCTACTGGTTCTTCTGCTAAATCTTCTTTTATTGTAATTTCTCTATCTTCAATTCTAGCTCCTATTTGTTCCTTAGTTTTAGCAGCTTTACCAACTCTGTCTCTTAAGTAGAATAATCTAGCTCTTCTTGCTTTACCTACTCTTACTAATTCTACTTTTTCAACTAATGGTGAATGTACTAAGAAAGTTTTTTCAACACCTACTCCATAAGAAATCTTTCTTACAGTGAATGTTTTATTAACTCCTCCACCTTGTACTTTTATAATAATTCCTTCAAATACTTGGATTCTTTCTTTGTTTCCTTCTTTGATTCTTACGTGTACTCTAACTGTATTACCAACTTTTAATTCTGGTATTTTATTTTTTAATTGTTCATGTTCAATAGATTTTATAATATCCATTTTAGAATTTCCTCCTTTTTTCTATTCTCCGAGCGGTGCAACTTAAAAATTTTTGTGCACTTCTTTTTCACCTCTTTTGCTTTACTTTAAAAGCAAATCCGGCCTTTTACTTTTTGTTATTTCCAAAGATTTTTGTTTTCTCCATTTATCTATATTTTGATGATTTCCAGAAAGCAATATATCAGGAACTTTTTTTCCTTCAAATACTTCTGGTCTTGTATATTGTGGATATTCCAAAAGGCCATTTGAAAAACTTTCCTCTTTTATAGACTCTTTGTTTAAAACACCTTCTACATATCTACTCACACTATCTATTAACACCATAGCAGGAATCTCTCCTCCTGTTAATACATAATCTCCAATTGATACTTCTTCATCCACAATTTTATCAAGAACTCTTTGATCAATTCCCTCATAATGTCCACAAAGTATAATTAAATGGTTTTGTTTTGCTAAATCTTCTACTTTTTTTTGGTCTAATTTTTTTCCTTGTGGTGTCATATATATTACTTTTGCATCTTTTGTTTTAACAGATTCATAAGCTCTATATACTACATCTGGCATCATTACCATGCCACTCCCTCCACCATATGGAGTATCATCTACTTTTTTATGTTTATTATTTGAAAAATCTCTAATATTTATCAAATTAATATCTATTAGTTCTTTTTCTTTAGCTCTTCCAATAATACTTTGATTTAAACATTCAAACATATCTGGAAAAAGTGTTAAAACATCAAATTTCATTTTTTCCTCCATTAAATTAGTCCAGATATTAAATGAACTACCATTTTTTTATTTTCCATATCAATGTTTTTTACCACATCACTAATTGCAGGTAAAAGTATTTGTTTTCCTAGTTCACTTTTTACTACGTATATATCATTGCTACCTGTATTAAAAATATCTTCTATATTTCCAAGTTTTTCTCCTTCATCAGTATATACGTCCATTCCTATCATATCTACTATATAATAAGTTCCTTCTTCAAGAGGTTTTTCTTCTTCTCTATCAATCATTAAGTAACTATTACGTAATAAATTTGCTTGTTCTGGATTTTCTATTCCTCTGAATTTGATTAATATCATATCTTTATGATACTTTACCTCTTCTATTTGATATTCTTTTAATTTTTCTTTATTTTTAATATATACTTTTTCTAATCTATCAAATCGCTTATTGTCATCTGTAAATGGTTTTACTTTTACCATTCCTTTGATTCCAAATGTATTTACAATTTGACCAATCTCAAGATATTTTGTCATATAAAATACTCCAATTATCCTATAAATTCAACTGACACTTTTTTATGTTCTCTTGCTGCTACTGCTTTCATTACAGTTCTAATAGATTTTGCAAGTCTTCCTTGTTTTCCTATTACTTTTCCCATGTCAGCTTCTGCTACTTTTACTTCAAATGTAATTGATTTTTCACTATCTATTTGGTTTATTTCAACAGCCTCTTCATTATCTACTAAATTTGAAATAATGGTTTTTAAAACTTCTTTCATGGTCGTATTCCTTCCTTGTTTAAGTTTTATTTGTTTTAACATTAAGCTTTTTCAATTAAAGCCTTAACTGTATCTGTTGGTTTTGCTCCATTTTTAATCCATTTTTCTACTTTTTCTTTATCTAAAACAATTGTAGCTGGATCTGTCATTGGGTTGTATGTTCCTAATTGTTCAATGATTTTTCCATCTCTTGGAGATTTTGAATCTGCTACAACTATATGATAGAATGGAGCCTTTTTCTTTCCTTGTCTTTGTAATCTAATTTTTACCATTTATTTCACCTCCTGAAAATTTCATTTCTATTATCTACAATCTCGCTTTGCTCAATTGCATAAGTTATCTGTGACAAGCAAAGCTTAAACAGTTAACTTAAAATTTAATAACATAATTTAATTAGAACTTAAAGTTTTTTAATGTATTTTCATCAATGCCTTTCATCAACTTTTTCATTCCGCCTTTATCGCTTTTCATCTTTTTCATCATTTTTTGTGTCATTTCAAATGACTTAATGAATTTATTAATGTCTTGTACTGTTGTTCCACTACCTTTTGCTATACGTTGTCTACGACTCGCATTTAAAAGTTTTGTATTTCTTTTTTCTGCTTTTGTCATAGAACATATCATTGCCTCAATTTTTACAAATTCTTTATCATCTATTTTTACATCTTTTAATTGATTCATTCCTGGAATCATTTTTAATAAAGATGAAAACGAACCCATTTTTTTAATTTGTCTTATTTGTGATAAATAATCATCTAAGTCAAATTCTTTTTTTCTTAATTGCTTTTCTAATTTTTCTGCTTGCTCTAAATCAAATGATTCTTCAGCTTTTTCAATGACAGATAATATATCTCCCATTCCTAATATTCTTTGTGCCATTCTATCTGGATGAAATACTTCAATATCACTTAATTTTTCACCTGTTGCAGCAAACTTAATTGGTTTTCCTGTTACTTTTTTTACAGATAGTGCAGCTCCACCACGTGTGTCACCATCTAACTTGGTTAATACTACTCCATCAATTCCTAATGCTTCATTAAATTTTTCTGCTACATTTACAGCATCTTGACCTGTCATACTATCAACTACAAGCAAAATTTCATGTGGTTTAATTCCAGCCTTTAGATTTTTTAGTTCATCCATTAAAGCTTCATCAATATGTAATCGTCCAGCTGTATCTAAAATTACTACATCATTTAATTTTGAAATTGCTGTTGACATTGCTTGTTTTGCTATATGAACTACATCTTTTGATGTTTCATTTGCAAATACAGGAATGTTTAATTGTTTACCTACTACTTGTAATTGTTTTATAGCTGCTGGTCTATATACATCACATGCTACTAACAAAGGATTTTTCCCTTGTTTTCTAAGTAAATTAGCAAGTTTTCCTGATGTTGTAGTTTTACCAGACCCCTGAAGTCCAACTAGCATAATTACTGTTGGTGGATTAGGAGTAAAATTTATTCTGCTCTCTGTTCCTCCGAAGTAACTCTACTAACTCGTCTTTTACAACTTTTACAACTTGTTGCCCTGGTGTTAAAGATTTTAATACATCTTGACCAAGTGCTTTTTCTCGAACAGTTTCTATAAAATCTTTTACTATTTTATAGTTAACATCAGCTTCTAAAAGTGCAAGTTTAACCTCTCTTAACATTTCTTTTAAGTCTGATTCTGTAATTCTTGCTTTTCCTCTAATTTTTCTTGTTATTTCTTGTAATCTAGAAGATAAACCTTCAAAAGCCATAATTTCAACTCCTATTCTTAACTTTTTATTATACTAAATAGTTTAATTCTTTTTTTATACTCTCTAAAACGCTTACTACCTGCTTATCTGAAGAATCTTTTTGTATTTTTGTCAATTCTGATAAAGCTTTTTCAATTCTTTTTTCTTGATTTAACATCCTTTTCATAAACATTAACTTTTCTTCATATTCGAAAAGTTTTTTTTCCCCCTTCTTTATGATGTCCCTAACAGCTTGTCTGGTTATATTATGATTTTCTGCAATTTCTGATAATGACAAGTCATTATTATAGTAATCATCTATGAATTCAAATTGTTTTTTTGTTAGAAGTTTTCCATATAATTGGCATAACATACTAATTTTTACTTTTTCCTCCATAGTTATTACCTCTTTCTTCTGAAATCATTACATATTTTTGTAATGCTAATATACTTTACACTATTTTAGCTTATTTGTCAATAGTTTTTAGTAAATTTACTAAATAAACAGTTTGAAGTAAATGCAGAAACAGGTGAAATTAGAAGTAATATATTTTATTGTTATGCACAAATGTCAAGCCAGAAGCCACATGTAGAAAATAATCATGAATTTATACGAGATATTATACTAAAGAAAAAATCTATGTCAAATTTGACGCAGGATAAGCTTGACTTAATGTTCTCACACATAAATTCTGTACCAAGAAAATCTCTTGGTGGAAAGACTCCATACGAAGCATTTGAATTCACTCGCTTAAGTTCGTCTTTTTTTCTTGTCTATATTCTCATTTCACACTAAAAATAAGCAAAAATCAATGTTTTGGCATTGAATTTTTGCTTATAAATAGCATTTACTCGGTAACTAGAATTTACTTTTTCAATTGACCTTTTAATTGTTTCCTGTTTGTGTACTCTTATTAAAATAAATGATTAAATTCTTAATTGTTTCCTTGTCTTTTTTAGATAATTACAGTAGTAATTTGTTTTTCTATTTTTTCCACTTCTACCACCTCGTCTTTAGTTTTATTCTTTTTTTATTTTTTATTCATTATTATTATAGTCTCTGATTACTTATATGCCAATTTTTATTTTAAAGTAAATTATTCTATTTCTATTTCTTCTACTATTATTTTCCCATGAGTTGTTATATGTCCTAAAATTCCTATAAAGTCTCCTTGTACCAACTTAGAATAACAAAAATCTGCCACTTGATCATATCCCACAACTTCTATTTTATTACAATTTTCTAATTCCATGTCAAATCTTACTATTGATATATTTTTTCCATTTAGTATAAAATCAAATTTTATTTTGCTTACTATTTTTCCTATTAAAAAGCATACATTCATTTTTATCATCACCTACATTTTTATTTTTTCATAAAATACATATATTCAAAATTTTTACTAATATATATTTTACTGATACATTTTTACCTTTGCGGAAGGAATAAATCTCTTTAATACTAATACTTTTACCGGATATATTCCGTAAAATATATCATCTCAAATGTGTATTAGAGTGGGCGGAACGAATTGTTGCTGTTAGCATTGGAAGTATTGTTGTTGTTGCGATTACTCGTGTAATTGTTGCTGTTGTTGTAATTACCTCCTCGATTAACGCAAGGATTGTTATCCCATATGACCTGCTAAATATCTTTTTGACTCTTTGCTTGTCAGTTTGCCTTGTTTTATTTCATTTTTTAAATGTTTTATTTTCTTTTTTTAATTTTCTTTTTCCTTTATCTCTTATTTTCATTCTGTATTCATTTATTTTATATCCGCAAAAATTTACTCCCTGTTTATTTTTAAATATTTGTGTCTTACTATTTAATTCCAATTCTAAATTGTTTCTTAAAAATATCTTTATTTTTTCTAAAGTCTCTTTTGCTTCTTTTTTAGTCTTTACTATAACAATTGAATCATCTAAATAACGACAATAATATTTTATCTTTAATTTATGTTTTATATATTGGTCTACTTCATTTAAATATATATTGGCAAACATTTGAGATGTATAATTTCCAATTTCAAGTCCTTACTTCCTTCAATTTTGCTTACTATTAATATATTTTCTATCATTTCATACATGGATTTTTTATATTCTGTTCCTATACTGAATTTTTCTGTTCGTGGTAGCTTTAACATGATTTGTAACATATATTCCATATATTTTTCTGTTTTTGGTATTAATATCAGTTTGTTTTCTTTTGCTTTATTTTGAACCATATTTTTTTATTCTCCTGTTGTATTTTTTCTTTTAATTTATTTTCTTTCTCATATAGTTTTGCTACTGCTGATATATATTTATCTATTTTTTTATATGCATTTGTGCAATGTGCACAAGTATAACAATTAATTCTATTTTCTTTAATTTCATTGTTATTTTTACCTTCATATTGCATAATTATCTCCATTTCTTCTTTTTCTTGATTGAAAAAATATACTATATAACTATATTCTTTTTCATCTATCAATTCTGTATATTTTTCTAATGCATTTATTGGAAATCCAACTTTACATATTTCTTGTTTTAAACAACTTAATTTTAGATCTATCAAATTATTTAACAATACAGCATCTTTACCAATGGCTATATAAAAATTGCCCGTATTGCAAAAAACAATTTTCCCTTTGTTTTTTTGTTGCAATAATTCCATCATTTTACTAAATCCCATATTCTCTCTTCCTTTCTCATATAATATTTTTTATGTTTTAAACGTCAAAAAAGCGCCACGTTAGTGGCGCCACGTTAGTGGAAAATTTTCTTCATATTCCAAAATCCGTTTAAAACGTATTTTGAAAATGAATGAAAATTTTCTCTAATTAACGTATTTCATTCGTTAATTACTCTTATTTAATTAACACTATATTAAAACTACTTTTCTATTGTTGTAGTTTTTGTTTTCACAGAGTTCAGCTCTACAAATATAAAAGTGGGCGAAACGAATTGTAGCTGTAAGCATTGGAAGTAACGTTGAAGCTGCGAGAACTCGTGTAAACGTAGCTGTCGTAGTAACGACCTCCTCGACTAACGCAAGGATAGCTGGAATCACTATGAGTTTCTGTTGTCCATTCCCAACAATTTCCTGCCATATCAAATATATTACATTGCTTATCTACCTTACTTGTTACTTTTAATATATTTGTTCCTGTAGTTTGTGGAGCACTTTCACTTCTTGATGATTCTCCGTCTGTTTTTGAATATGTTGAACTATATTCTGATGCTTTATTTTGTGTTACATAATTCCAAACTTGTTGTTCTTTTTTACACACTAATTTTATATTATCTCCTGTATATCCTGTCCAATTTGTTTTATTACTGTTACTTGTTGATACTGAAGAATCATAGTCAACCACTCCTGCTTCATATCTTCCTATATAATATCCATGATTGTTTTTTACACTTGTTTCAAATGCTTCTATGTCTTTTGCAATTGCATTTTTATAATTACTATTATGACTTGCTGTTGTATCCTCTGTATAATCTCTGTCAGAAAATTCACTTGTTGTTACAGTTCCATCACTATTTTTGGTAAAGCTATATCTTCCAAGAGCTATATCTACTGTTTCTTTATTCGCTTTTTTTATAGCATTTTCTCCAGTTCCTACTGGTATCCATACAAATTGGCTTCCTATTGTATTTGTATATGTTGCATCTTCTATTACTATTCCTCCTGTTACTTCTGTTGCTGAATCATTTGCTATTTTAAATCCCTTTGGTATTGTTACTTGGTTTCCATATGTGTCTTCTAATGTTGTTGTATCCTTAAATACTGTTCCTTTTGTTTTCAAACTTTGTATACTTTCTATTATATTTCCATTTGCGTCTATTTTTTTCTTTTCTCCATTTACTATTACTTCTAA